>JGI24891J29808_1000009_pt1 | contig 281639 bp, 272 predicted proteins | sample FreactcultuFSWF8_FD_29808 | JGI IMG/M metagenome (IMG submission 29808) | reverse complement strand
GAGATGGCCGAGCGGTCTAAGGCGCCAGCTTAAGGTTCTTCCAATACGCTGGTCCGAAAGGGCAGGGGTTCGAATCCCCTTCTCATCAACATTCCTTTTGCCTCGTTGCGTGCATACTACTGCTTTTTGAGGCCTGGTGGAGGTGTAGGACGCGAAATTCCAACTTTTTGGATCTTGACATTTTGGTGGGCTAAATGAGGGTGGATTTGGTTTTGGCTGCTTGTATTCTTTGGCCCGTGGCTGCATGCTTGCAAGAGCTATCTTTTGCATGTTCAAGGGTGTAAATAGCTTTTGTTTTGGTCCTGTTGTGATGCTGGGAGTTGGCGGTGAAAATTTGGGAGGCTGGGCTTCGTGAAGCCTCAACGCGTTGATTTTTCAGGACACCGAGAACACATTGGTATTCGCTACGTCTCGCCGACAGTAACATGAGACGATATGCCTTAATGGGAGCAAATACATCGGGACTGTGGGCTTTGGAATTTCTACCATTTCTATGCTCATCAAGGTATCGTTCGCCGGGTCGCGTGTATCACGGTATACATTGCCAAGAATTCAGACGAGAGGATGCATTTTGCTTGCCTACTTTGGAGAGGGTGTTTGTGTATGATTACTGCCTCCAAAACCTTCATCCAGCCATCACCTCCTATCTATGATCAGGCACTAGCATTTGCCATTCTCAAAATCGCCTCCTTGTCGCAAAACTCAATCACTTTCTTGATCTTGGACCCATCCTCTGTCAAGTACAGAACCCAAGCCTGCTCGACGGTGTACGACTCTCCCTCACGAGGCTCCACCTCAGCACAAGACGTGAATGCCGCCCGACGGGCTTCAGTATCGATGACCAGATTCGGCATGATGTTGTTCTTGAAGCTCAGCACTTTAATGTCCTTGGCATAAGCCTCTTGAAAGCTTGTTGTGTCGAAGGAGAAGTCTGTTGGTAGACCGAACGCCTGAGGCACGGATGCTGGAATTAGATGGCGGGTGCAGTCTGCTGTAACGTCGCGGTTGATGATGGAGGCGTCGTTGCGAGCTCCTCCTTCTTCGAAGGTTGACAGGAAGGCTCGGGCTGTGTTCTCGATGCTTTTTCTCAGGTCACTCGTGGAAGGTGTAGAAGCCATGATGGATCGTGTTTGGTAGGAGGTTCGAGTGCTTCGTGTCTGAAGAAAGTAATGTACGGTAATGTGGTTGCAAGTATCACGCTGGATCTCGCAGTCTTTATACAATGATAATCTCACTCCCAAATGCAACAGGTGATGGCGATTATGGCATGTACTCGGCAACTCGAACCATCCTTAGGCGTGGTCTACCAGTTTGCTCGAGTCTAATCAAGATGAGTCTCCTGTCTTGGTCATCCTGCCAGGCACCAAGATAACGCTCGTCGTGTTTGGTAAGTCTTGTCCCGGATGTTTCTGCACGAACGAAGTACATTGCAATGAATCATGTTGTTCGCAATGATTCATGTCGTTATTTAGCTTTTGCGATGCGCCTCCACAGACTACAGTCGAGTTTGGCAACTTCCCGTGCGAATGTTAGAGGACGCATTCCGCCGCCATCCGCACTGGTAACAGACATGCTTATGTCCGCCTGGAGTTATCGGACTCCTCCATAACTCCTTCGTGCTGACCAGAGAATGCGTTGGAGACGAGGGCGAGCAAGGAGAACGAGGCAAGAGTATATGCAATGGCACTCCGGCGTTAGAAGGTAGCAGGGCAAAGCATGAAGCGATAAACAATAATTAGATCAATACATGTATGGAATTGTTATGAAGGGGCGTGAGGCAATCAAGATGAGGCTTACCAGTACGATACACGACCAAAGCAAAGCTTCCACACTTCGCAGGTCCAGGCTTCGCAATCGAATTCACATATTCGCAGACAAGCTCGATGTCCTTGTTGTGTTGCTACACAAGAGGACAATATATCAAGGCAGTCAAAACAACTGCAAGATGGGCAGACTAGAAATTGTGGTGACACAAAATCCAGGATTCAGAATTTTCAGGCTTCAAAATTTTCGTACCCAGCTTCCACGACATCGCAACTCCACCATTACAGTTCCATTGACTCTATAAATCTGGGATCATTCTTCTTCAGCTCTCTGCTATCACAGCAGAGAGTCCAATGAAAAAAGAGGGGTTCGCGTCAGCTCGAGGTAGTGCAATACGAGCGACACTGTGCCAGGAGACATGGGCAAGCCCAGAGGTCTCTCAGCGGGTTCCAAAAATAAGAATAATCATTGATATCACCGTAGTGATGTCACAGCGATTAAACTATGAAGAACAGATACTACACTTGATCTAAGCCAAAAGCTGATAGAGTTGTTAGCAAGAGATCGGGATATGGTATGGGGGTGGTGGTGGCTTACGCAAGAGACTTAAGGAAGGAAGGAGGAGGGCGAGGTGAGGGCGGATTATATACCTTTGGAGAGCTGAGCTGCTTAGTCAGATAGCCAAGAGAATCATGGCTGGAGGAATCCTACAGAAGAAAAGCGAAGCCTGAATGGTGGACCGTGGGGTCTTGGGTGAGGAACACATTGTACTGAGATGCTATGCAGAAGTTATGCATGACCACCAGTAGCAGCATCATTGGGACAGCAAGCAAAGCAGCCTTGCCTTGTCCGGGCCTCCGTGGGTTGCTGTGTGTAGCTCCATATCTGTCCACGAGCTGACATGGCCATCAAATCGGGATACGCGGATAAAACGCAGACGCCATGAACCGATGCCCTCAGTGAGAAGCACACGGCTTGCAGCAGACCAGAGGACTGTCTTACCAGCGAGATCATGTCGGCCATACTTCCACTTGCCTGGGTACGACCCATATAGACAAGACCGTCTTCGGTGGCAGGGACGTTCGCGACACGCATTAGCATGTAAAGACCGAGCATCAAGAGCTGTCGGACAGGACGTAATCTTCCTCGCGAATCAACAGAAACCAGTCCCCAATTGAGCGAGTTACAATCGCAATCATATGTGGCCACAGGACCAAAAACCATTCGACGCGAAACCATTCTTGTCACGGACGGCAAGCCGCAACAACTCACAATATATTCGTGGTAAAACGACATACATTTTGAGCCGATTGTTCAACTGAAGGTTAAAGGGCATTGATATCGCTCGCATTCAGTCGAGTAGAAAAAAGAAAAAACGAGAGAAAAGAAAATGTGGGAGAAAAAAGAAAAGAATTCTACGAAACTTTTCCGCTCACAGTCTTTTTCTTGATACGTATGGGTCAACCATACTCCTACCTGTTCGAACTAATACACGCTGATTGTGGCCATGGTGGTTAAGCGGTGGTTAACATGGAAAAATTCGTTCATCGAGAGACTGTTGTGGTCAGCAGCGAGCAGCTTCTACCGGACTGCCAAGGCAAGGATGTGATAGCAACAAGAACCGCTTCACTCGACTCTGAATTGCGCCCTTCCCTACGGCGTTTTCTTGCCATCTCTATGATAAGGGCTCCAGATCTATATGCGCATGACTCTGCATTCATCATCGACGTTTTCGGACTCTTCTCTTCGACCCGCCATGTTTCAGAGCAAATGCTTTCGCCTAACGCATCGTTATTCGCATCGACTGGACCATCCTCCTCAGGGCAAAGAGTACCTGCGACGCACCAAGGGTTACGAGTACGTGTCCGCTATGATCGTTTTCATTCAACATACTGATCGTTTTCTAGCTTCCCCGTGTGCTAAATTTTGTCAATTCTAGCCATCTCCCACGGCCATGCCTAATGTTGTTTGGTCTGTAGAAATGCGCAATGTTCTCAAAATCGCTCTATTCGTCCATAGAGGGCCGCTTACTATCACGCTCTCAGTGGAGGGCTGCACTGATCTTAAAAACTTTGTGCATTTCTATAGCATGCGCGTGACAAAGTTCTGCATACGGGGAGGAGGGATGATGCCTCCTTCAACCCGGTCATCATACTGAATCCAGCAACGGACAGCTGTTACAATGTGATGGACCCGGTCAAGTCAGCGGTTGTCATGGCCTTAAGAACTAGGGCCACAGTGGCGACCTCGATCGACGAGCTCATGGAATAGACTTTAGCTCGGTCTGACAGAACAGTACAATGGGCGCATCCTAACAGACCGGTACTGTGTGAATTCGCAAACGACCAAGGGCGTGGGCTTGTGGTCGAGGGACCCGCTTTCGTGACACAGCTCAACAACACCCTAAAGGCCGCTGCAAGGGCTATTGGTGTTACCGTCAAGGTTACCGCCCACGACTTGAGGAGAGGAGCGGCTCAAGATACTGCGCGACTAGCAACACCGACAGGGATTGAGTCTGCAGCAGCTGTGCTATATCACAAGCCAGGAAGTGTTGCATCGGGTGTAACACAAAGGTATGTCGGCACTATTGGCCCGACCGACTGGGAGAAGCGCACGGAACTTGGAGACGACCAAGACTTTTCCCTCCTCACAAATGGCAAACGCCAAATGTTCGCCCTGAAGTTGGCCCCTGAGGTCGGCCCCTGAGGTCGGCCCCTGAGGTTGGCTGCGGCCGTGTCAACCCCCATTTTGACAAGGGTCTCCCCAACACACCGCTTGGTGCATAAAACATCGGTAGAAATGCAAGAACGAATTCGAAGACATGACTGTGTCCACTGAGAGCTCAGACCCATACAACTCTCAGGGGATGCTGATGTCGATCAGGAAACAATTCTGCATTTTGACAGGCAGTGTCGAATCAGGTAGCAGGCCCTGGAGGAAGGATGCACCCCAACATGGGAAGACTACGAGCGGTTCTTGCTAGACATTCCCAACTGACTCGATGGCCGCCTTGAGAATGGTGCAATATTCGAGAGCACATTCGACACCCTTCGTAAAGGGGTTATTGATGTCATTGAAGAGGCTTATCCGGACTTCAAAGTCAACGAAGGACACGAAGCTCGTGTCAAGTCGATCTTCCATGACTTGAGAGAGAAAGGTATGTCCGGACCCGTCCACTTCTGATCCAAGACCTCTCTGACCCGTCTGTTTCAGGCAGCATCACCCGCAAGCCAGCTCGGGAGAAACAGTGAGCTCGGGAGAAACAATGGATTACGATGAGGCACACAAAGCGAACAAGTATGTCACAGTCCAGAGCGATCAAGAAGGCAGCTACCGACCAAGTTGTACTGTAGGGACGATCCTTCTCAGAATACCGTCGTTACTCTCGAATCCTCAGATACTGGCTGCTACAACGCAATGGACCCAGTGACTCTCGCAATCGTCATGGCCCTACGTATAGGCGCGACTGCTGCAACTTCAATTGAAGATCTCGTCGAAGCTACCATTGCTCGACCAGATCGCACGATGCAATGGGCGTTTCCCGAAAGACCAGTCACCTGCTGCATCGAGAATGGTCAGGATAGACACCTTGTCCTCGACGAACCAGTGTATGCTACACAATTCAACAATACGTCAAAGGCTGCCGCAGCAAGAACAGGTGTTACCGTAAAGATCACACCTCACGACATGAGGAGGCGTACGGCGCAAGAGGCCGTAGCGCTCAATAAAGCAACTGGCATTGATTCAGCTGCTCAAGTGCTCGGCCATCGTCCCACCACTACCACGACTGGCTTTACTCAGAAGTATGCCGGAGACATACGTGCGGTCGACTGAGAACGCCGCACTACTCTAAAGGACGATCTCGACTTATCTTTGCAGACCGACGGCAAAAGACAAAAGATCGCGCACCGACAGGGGATCTTTACGCCTTCAAGCAAAGTGGACGGTACAGAACAGGCAGTAGTGAAGCTCGAGAGCAACGCGGATAACTCGTTGGAGGCCGTGACAAGCAATACAAACGCCAAATTACGCTGATAACCGCAAGTCACAGAGTGTCAAGTTTTGAAGCTGCCTCTTGTATGACAGACGACGCAAAGCTGCTCGCATTTGCCAGCACAGTTCCGGAATTCTACTGTTTTCAAGCACGGAAATTCGAGCTTGAAGAGTGTCGAAACATCATGTCCTTCGGTCCGGTGCAGAATTGAGCACTGCTCGGACGAAACGCTGTGGGATACCTACAAGAAACTTGACTTCCATGAAGCTACGCACAGCTTTCCGCCCCGGAGGTGCTCACGAGCCAACTGCAACAGCAAGACAACCTTTAAGGACAGGCCCGCTCTCTCTATTCGTCCAACGGGAGACTATCAGATTGTTCGAAAGGATGCAAATGCCATGGTGCTAGATTCAATTGCCCCTGAAAGGTCTACGTTAGGTGTGTGCAGGGGTATCTCGTTCACCCCCTATCCACGTGGAAACTGTCGGTGGAGCTGCAAGAATTAATTCGAAGATGAGGCTCCGTTCATTGAGAGTACGGCTTTAATTGACTCTCACCGGACCCTCATCTTGGAAGGAAAATGTTTGTGCATTCTGACAAGCAGTTTCGAGTCGAGTAAGATGCCCTGGAGATCGTTGTTCAACATAGGGTCGTTCTTTCCCTCTAACAGGGTTTTGCTCTTGCAGTTTGTCGGAAACTTTCGAGATGGCCAGGAATGACTTGCTTTGTGGTCGGCCACTTAGTCCTCTTCCTTGACTTCAATCTGCTGTGCCATTGCACTTGCCTCCTTAGTCAACATATTATGAACACCCTTGAGATGAGCCACGAGACCATTCTTGTCCTTGAAGAAGGTCTTGCTCTTGCAACTCATGGGACATTTTCGAGGCGGCCAGGAATGGCTTGCGTTGTGCTCGGCCATGCCACCATGGCATCGATACTGCCGCGATCGCCGCGCACCGCATTCTACGCTACGACAGACACATTACCAACAAGGCCGCTAAGAAACGAAAGAGCAGAGAAAAGGGAAAGGGAAAGGAGAATGCGGCAGACCAGGACGAAGATGATGAAGTTGAGAGGGGAGGCCAAGTTGGCGAAGCAGACTGGGAATCTGCGCCCGCTGTAGATCCCACTCCTGAGGAGCTAGAGACACATGACCAGGATGGGACGCTGCTAGACCCCACTGAGCACAACCTTTGCCTGTGGGTAGGTATGCACCCGAGTGATGCTTCCAGTTTCCGTTCACAAAGAGCGCCGGTCGGCAAAAACCTCAGAGCAACATGTTGAGCATTGTTGGGGCCCCTCACGCAAGCTCAAGGTCATCCAGACCAACTCAAAAGCCTTACGAGTCGTAGTGGTCATCAAAGTCGGCGACATCAAGAGTGCACCGCCAGCCGTTTTCATCGCCCCGGAGGACGGCTCCAGTGTGTGCCTTTTCAAGAACTGCAACAAGGAGGATGTGTTTTCCTTCGAAGACTTCGGACACGACGACGAAGCAGATCGTGAGAAACGTCGTCAAGGCTGGGCCATCCTCTACCGCAACCGCGTGATAGAGCTCACAGGGAAGTCAACTGTCACTACTGCATCTGTCTCCAACACCCTCGCCAATAAAAACCCAGGCATCGACAGCCATCCAGGCATTAGCCTAGGAAACCAACTCAGCATGTACGGCGCCGCATATCGTCAGGGCAAGGGCATCTGGGCCATAGGCGCCATGCGCGACCTGATCAGAAGAGCAGACGCTGGAGATCTGGCTCACCGCCCTGCCATCACCAACAATCTCAACATCGAGCGAGTCTTGGACCTCAAGCTCGACACCTGGTACGACCAGGCCAGAGAGGCCGTGAAGGAGCTCTGCGTATGTAGTACGTCTTCCTTCTAATGGTTCCATACGCTAACACAAGATTCGCCAGACCCTTTGGCCGGAACTCGAGCAGAAGCTGTTTACCCCTGCAGAGATCATGGAGCTGGGTATTGGTCTCCGTGCTGACGAGGTCGTGCTCGACTATCGCATACTTCGCCCCTTCCTGGTCCAATTGAACAGAGCATGGAAGGCTCGCGGCAAGTGGATGGAACAGGAGTTGGGCAAGCTGGCCGCAAGTGTCCGAGACGATGTCTTGGACATTCCGGGTCATAGCAGCCCTTCTGTTGTCGGAGGCGGTCCCGGACCCGACACCATTCCCCTCTACCGCCATGCCCGTGACGCCCTCAGAGAAGTGGCCGCTGGAGTCGACTGTCAGCACCAAGCCCTGCTTACCACCGCAGGCACAGCCTCTGTGGAGGTCAACTCTTTGGCCCAGCTTTACGAAGAGTTCAAGAATGCCCATGATACCGGCACTGCTCGGGTCACTGTGCAACAAGCCTTTCGGTGCGGCTCCAGTCAAACGAGTAGCTCCGACAGATATACGTGAAAAGGCAAGAATCAATTCGAACCAAGGTCCCGTCCACTGAGAGTGCGAGTGGATTTGACTCTCGCTGGATCCTTAGCCGTCTTACCCCCTTGGCTTCTCCAGTCTCTGTCGCTTGGATACCTACCATACTGCAAGGTTTCAATCCTGTCAGGGTTGCTGTTCGCGGGGACAATGGCTATCAAATGTTGGTTTGGGCTAAGATGTGTTGATTGACCGATGTGTGACCCATGGTCAGGTAAAAATAGGGGCATCAGGCATCACGTGTCCGCAACTTCCGAAAGGACACGCAGTAGAAATGCACAAACCAGTTCGAAAACAAGACTTTGTCCACTGAGAGTGTGATTGAATCCGACTTCCCATGGACGTGTGATCCGTCTGAAAAACATCCGTGCATTGTGATGATTGCGTTGAACGATAAGTAAAAAGAGCTAGAGGCAAGGAGTAATGAGATAGGGGGGAGACCTGGGGCAACGACTTCCTAAGCAGAGCTGTACGGAAAAAGTCTGTCAAAATGCAGGAACTTTTCTGAGAAGGAGCCACATCCAGTGAGAGTCTAGCTCGTTCGATCTCTCTGTGGACGTGTAACCGAAATTGGAATTTATCTTGCATTTTTACAGGGATATCAAGAGTATGTGTGTGAGCTTGGAGATAGTAGACGAATATTTTGTCTCGGCATCGGCTTGGTCAGATCACTTCCCACATCGTAAACACGATTGTGTTGAACTCAAGAGTGGCTCCATTGAGAGTCAAGCCACCACTCGTCTTTCGGTGAAATTGAGATGGAACAGAAAAGGTTCATGCATTGCAATGGTGACTGTTTACTACTGACTACAACAGAAACCATCTACTTCGAAATTATTGAACGTGAAAACTGCCACGCGCTTCTGACACAGCCTGAAATCCGTGGAAAACCATACCATAATACCGTAGCCCTCAGCCCATAACTTCACTTCTTCTTCAGAGCCATGTCGAACTTGGCCTTGCCCTGCTCGAGAATCTCCTTCTTACGGATTAGAGACTTGCGTTCTTCAACCAGTTGCTCGTCCTCAGTAGCCAGCAAGTAGGTCTCTTCATCAGTCATGCTTCCGAGCTCCTTGGGTGACATGACTTTGGACAGAGCTTCAACCATGCACGGCTCGATGATGTGTTTGGTCAAGTAGGCAATGAAGTGCTCACGCTGACTGCGATAGTACACCCAGCTGACGGTAAGGGCATCCTCCGCAGCCAAGCCATCGACCTTGATTGGAATTTTGATGTCAAGCTTTGGAACCTTCGTGGCACGAGCTGGGGAGCCGCCAAAGTTGCCAGACGCAAAAGGCGATTCAACAACAGGACGCTTGGCGCCTTCATCAGCCTTGCGCTCCAGACGCTTAGCGCGAATTCTTTCGATCGTAGCAGTAAACTCCGGGTCGTAGGTCATGAGCACACCGCGTTCGACCAGAAGGAATCTCTCAAGTGCCAGCAGAGCTTCCTTCCTATGCTGAACGAGCTTGAGACGAACATTCTCGAGAAGTCTTACGGCTATGTCTCGAGGAGCGATCTGCGGGACGATCTTTCCAATGAACTTGAAACACAGCTCATTGACGTTAGATATATGACCCTTGGCAAGACCTGACCAACGGGCTGACTGCTCATGGACAAGCTCATCAACGATATCAGGATTGAATACACCAGACAGCTGGGATCCGCGGAAGCGTTGCTCGACTGAGCGAACATGAGCGATGTACTCTTCGTAAGTCCGCTTTACCTGGTTTGATGCGTAACCATTGTAAGGCCAAATCAAAGTGGCAGGACCAAGCAGGTCGTTGTCAATCATATCCCATTCGCTGGGAGTCTGAGTGATCTTGAATCTGGATCCATGACGACGGATTGCCACTGAGAATTGACCATGAGCTTCCTGTACATGAGCCCTGAGGCGACGACCATCGGTGTCAATTTCAGCTGGTTGCTTGCGTGGGGACATGCCAAAGAACGGGTCTTTCTTGTAGTTGCCATCGACGGCGACATCAACGAGACGTTGGAACTTGGAGGCGATGTCGACAAGAAGGCCGCGATGCTCCAAGACTGTGCCTCTGCCTGGGCCCAGTTCGTCAAGCTTGTTGGTCACTTCCTCTAACTTCTCGTTCAAGCTCTTCTGGAGATGAGGTATGGCAGTCTGGACGTGTTTGTAGAGCAGGGTAGCAAGACGTTCCTTGAGGGCGGAAACTCCGATGTTGTTGTAGCCCAAGTCCTTCCACTTGCTTCCAGAGAAGAATGTGTCTTCAGCTTGATCGCGTTCCGATGCAGAGAAGTGCATCTCCTTTTCTGATCTAGCCGAACCATCAGTTGTAATTCAGATCGTTTGCAGAAGGACATAGCATACCTGTTCTTGACCACATGCCAGCCGTGACCCAGAGGCATCTCCTGATTTCTAGCCAAATCCATGTATGCCGACTCTAGTGCACTGTCTGATCCAGGGCCATCAGGTTTGGTGATAACACCGAGCGTACGGACGGCAGCCTTATTGATCATCGAAGGTATCTGCTGAAGTTCGTGACCGTACGTAGCAGAAAGAACAGCGAGGATGATGGTGCTGTCTTGATCAATGTATGACTTGACCAGCTTCTCGATGGTCTTGATGTCCTCAGCAGATTGAAACTTTCCTTTGGACTTGATGAGACCAGGCGTGTCAACCAGTGTGATTGAAGGGCGATCAGGCCCAGAGATTGCGATGCTAAGCACGTCGTAAGAGAATGCACGACGGTCGTTAGGGTTTGCAGAGAGAGGCGGAAGGCCCATAACTTGAGTGGCCTCGTTGACAAGCTCTGCTAGCTTGGTTGGCTCGAAGGTCTTTCCCTGGCCAAAGTCCTCCAAGCGCTTGCGATCTTCTTCAGAGGTGCGATTCATACCAGGTATGATGCTGACGGAGATGGAAACCTCCTTGGCGCGACGAAGGACGAACTGGGTAGCAAAGCGAGTGCAGAGGCCTGTAAGGAAACAAAACCGTCAGCCTTCTGTGATCCTGAAGCCATGGAGACCTTTCACTTGCTGCAATGCAGAAAGGGGGTTCGGAACCGAGCAAATATCCAAGGAGAGTCCAACGGACTGAACAACTTACCAGCATCGCGAGGAAATGGTATGCCTGTCAAGGCTTCCAGGAGCGAGCTCTTGCCGGATGATTGATCACCGCACACGATGATCTGAGGCAGTGGAATGATATCGTTGATGCCCACTGAGCGAAGATCGTCGACGGCATCAAGCATGTTGCGCATGTCGTCAGTTTGAAGTTTCTCCATGCTGGCAGTTGTGCTGAAAGTCTAGACCACACAGACTTCTGAATTGATGGGATGGGATGGGGTAATTATGTTGGATGCGTGCCTTGCAGAGCGCAAGGTGAACGAAGAGCGACAAACAAGAGCAGAAACAGAAAGAGGAACAGGAGCAGAGACCCAATGTAGGAAGTGAGACGAGTTGCAAGCTCCAACCCATAAGACCTCGCGCGTTCGTTCACGGTGTTGTAGGTGAAAGAAAATTGATTCACTTATAGTCTTACAAGTCAAGCCACAACCACCCGAGTCGCAAGAAGGGCGACCAATTCTAGATCGTGTCCAAACCTATGAACAACATGGTTAAGATTAGGTTTACCGAACAAGAAGAAGAAGGATGGGTGCCATGGCAGGATGTCGACGCTAGCGATATGACATCTCTTGTCAAAGAGCCTCTTAAGGACCACGATCCTCACCCTCCTTGACCTATCCGCATTGAGATCAATGTTAACAATGATGATGCGGACGTCTTAGCGTGCACCATATTCCAACTCGTGGAGGATATCTGCGAATACTTCAAGCATGACCAGAACGCCTATTGCTCGATTTTCGATACACTGGAGCTAGGTCCAAAGAGAAGACCTCCAGGTATCGCTCTCTATTGACGACGTGCTATTGCTCAACACCATCGTTCATTTTGATGCGGTGATCAATGCGCATCACTGCGGCTTGAGAGTCGATGTGACAAATTTTAGCACACGGGAAGGCTGTGATGGCAAACCTGTCACTCGTAGTCCGGATACATGTCGCGTCTGTTCTGACATTGTCTCCGCGTCGAGTGAATGGTTATTGTTGTCAACTGTTGTCACGCACGATTCTGAACTTGGATTGCGAACTCCCGCTGAGAGCTCAGATGGGGTGGATCAAAATGAGGTCCCTCAATGATCACGCTTCGTTGTTTATGGGGACTTACGCATGACACCGAAACGTGAAAACAATGCGTTGTGTTAACCGGCCAGATACTGTATGTATTCCATGTCAATATTCTCCTCGCCTTGCCGACTGCACATATCGCGACAATCGAGCTTGGGGGAGTATGGCCGGGATATTGCGTGTTCAAAGAGACCGAGAACAAGATAATCAAAATTAGAGGCTTCGAGACAGGAGGCTGTCACGGGGATTAACCTCGGGCATATGGCGGTGACCCCTCATGGCGACAGGACTTGATGTTTTGTGACAATCGGATGCCGATGGAAGTCAAGGATGATCAGTGTGAACAAGAGAGCGGAACTCAAGATGGTCTGAGAATCTTCAGAGCGGAACGGGTGGAAAGGAAGCCGCAGCGGAAAGTGTTTCCAGATTGGATCTTGCCCGAACAAGGAGAAGGGACGCGATGTGGGGAAGAGGGAAGAGGGCTGGGATTTGGCTGGGCTCCGTTCAACAAATCAGAAGGCGCGCATTTTCAAAGGGGACCAGTGGCAGCGAAGCAGCCGGGGAAATCAGTTGATAGCCCGCGCCGATTATCTGCTGAGTCTGAGAGAAACTGTCAACTTCTTCGTCCCTGCTCTGCTCCTCTATACCACGACCCTTGTCACCTTTCCCGACTCGCTCACATTCGCTCTCACTCTGATACACTTCGGCCTCTCGTCCTTGTCGACTCCATAAACACATACCACATATAACCGCCGCCATGTCTCAAGAATTCACCTACTCGGACATTTCCGAGCACAACACCAAGAAGGTGAGCAGATCCACGAGGAAGTTGGCAGTCGCATGAAAGAGAAGGAGCAAACGTATGGGAGAAGTGGAACGTGTGCGCGCTGCCAACATACTCAACAAACGCACAACCAACTTGTCCAAAGACACCCTCGGCTAACGCAACTCAGGACCTCTTCATGGTCGTTCACGACAAGGTCTACAACTGCACAAGCTTCGTCGATGAGCACCCGTACGTTTCCTCCATACCTCTCCCATTGAGCTTCTCCAACGAAGCGCCCAATCCTCCCAACTCCCTACCAAACCCCACCCAAAACCCCACTCTTGCACAGAGTATCACAAGAAAAAGGAATCCCACACCCACTACACCACCCCCTCTCTAAAGACAAAGAAAGCAAGGAAAACACCACGCTAACCAGCCTCCCACAACAGCGGTGGTGAAGAAGTAATGCTCGACGTCGGCGGCCAAGACGCCACCGAAGCCTTCGAAGACGTCGGCCACAGCGACGAAGCCCGCGAAATCCTCGAGGGCCTCCTCGTCGGCACCGTCAAGCGCCAGCCCGGCGACCCTGCACCCAAGTCCTCCGCCCAGCCCACTTCCACCAAGACAAGCGGTCCCGATGCCGCCGGTCTGGGTGCCGGTCTTTACGCCATCCTCCTCGTCGGTGGTGCTTTGGCTTACTTTGCCTACTCTTACCTTCAGGCCAACGGTGCTGACAAGCAGTAAATGTTTGCTCTTGTCTTGTCGCCTTGATTGGTTATGAGTAGAGTGGAAGGAAAAGAAATTACTGGACAACAGAGAGCAGAAAAAGTGAAAGCGAAAGGCCTGGGTACTTGAGAGAGCATTGAGAAAGATACCCCGAGTACTCTCTTGAACCCCGGCAGAAAGAGAGCAATTGACCATGAGAGATTGCGAGCGTTGCGCAGATGCAAGCTCAAAGAGCAGGGGGAGTTTTGAATTCTCCAACCATAGCGACACAGAAAGGCGTTCTACTTCCTAAACGACTGTGCCTATTCTTCAGTAAACAAGGAGCTATATTTTTGGCAATTGGGTTGACGATTTACATATTTTGAATCCGTTTTCACGATCAAATTTTGGGAGTCCAGTAGACCAAACAGTGAGATAACATACGAGTACACATGGTGAAGGAGGATATACTTTGGATATAAGGTCTGCTGAGTACATAAAGGTCAAGGAATTTCGCATCGAGATAACAGTGGCTACTCCCTAAACACCACTTTGCGACGACTGCGAGCACGTAACTGCGTTTGCACTTCCTCCCGCGTCTAGCGGTAGTAGTCGCTAGCATCGTCACCTCCAGCTGGTGGTGCGTACTGCTGCTGAGGTGGCTGTTGCTGTCCCTGTGGTGGTGCACCCTGAGGGTTGTATGCCTGATAAGCTGGTGCCGATGTAGGCGGTGCAGAAGGTTGGCCACCTCCCAGACTAGTATAAGACTGGTTGCCATGCTGCTGGGGCGGGTATTGTGCAGGGTATGAGGTGGTAGCTGTATCCTGAGGTGCTTGAGCCGAGTATGCGGAAGTCGGACTTTCAAAGCTCGAAGTACGTTGTCTGATCGGCATCTGCTGTTGCTGTGGAGGAGCAGGGGGCGCGTTTGTTGGTTGTTGAGGCTGCGGTGTAGAAGTGTAGTTCAGGGGTGCTGGTACTGGGGCACCTGCACCGTAAACATTGTTGCGACCATCAGTCGGGCTTTCGTACGCACTCGTGCTGAGCTCTTGCGGGTTTCCCGAGTTTAGAGTGTGAATGCTTTGAGGGCGGTTGTTGTAGGGATGCATATTCGGGTTGTATGCACCATCTCCTGGAGGAGCGCTTGGACCGGGACCCATGGGCTTAGGGCTTTGACGAGCTTCTGGTGGTGGAGCACCATTGGGAAGAAAGTGGAAGGGGGCCGGTGCTGGAGTGGCCGATGGGTTGCTCATTGGGGGAGGATAGGAGTAAGCGTTTTGAGGTGCCTCAGAGGGTGGTGGTTGGTTGTAGAAGCGCTGGTCAGGGGGAGGGCCTTGTGGAGGGTAGCCAGATTGCATTGGGGGATAGGGGTTGTAGTAGCCTCCAGAATGTTGCCTGGCAGGGGCGGCGTATTGTGGTTGTGACATGGATGATTCCAAAAGGGCTTCGTAATCACGACGAGCCTTGATGAACTTCTCGTTCAGCTGCGTGAACTCATCTGTCGAACGTCAGTCTCCGATTCTCGCTCTCACATGTTCAAGCAACTCACCCTTCTTCTGCGAGTATTTTCCGATGAGCTCAATCAACTTGGGTCGAATTGACAAGGTCTGGTTGTACAGATCAGTGATCTCGTCTTCGCTGCCTGTGTCCCGCGAGTTCTCTCCCCTGACACTCAGCAGAGCCAACAACTTCTCGACATTCCTGATTTGTGAGAAGACATCCGCCTCGGTCTGAGCATCTCTTTCAAGCTCCTCTCTCGTAGGATCTTGCAGCTTTTCAACGTAGTTCAGCGGGAAGATACCAGTCTGTCCACGCAAAGATCCTTTCCACCAGTCCTTGTATACCGATTCAATCACGGCAATGACATCGCCCTTCTTAAAGGCCAGCTCACCAGGCTCAGAAGGAATGAAGTCGTAGAGAGCCTTGACTCGGCTGACAGTGGCGGCTGTCGTGCCTTGTTGGGCATCAGCTTGAGGCTGAGGAGAAGTTGCCGAGGAAGCCTCAGGTTCAGGTTGAGAGCCCTTGTCCTTCAAACTCAAGGCAAGTGCCATTTGCAGTTCTTCCTCTTCCTTGCGACGGTCTGTGTCCTCAATTTGTCGCTTGACGGGCTTGCTTGGAGGAGCAAGACCGGGATTTGAAGAGCGCAGCTTGTCGTAGGCTTGCTCCATGATACCCAGATCGGCGTCTCCCTTGAACATGTCTTTCCATTCTTGCATGCGCTCGAGGATCTTGCTCTTGACTTGCTGGTGTGTATTGCGATCGGCGGCCAGACGAAGAAGGGCTTCGGTGAAGGAGCGGGAGGATAGCTCTCGGTGAATGGGTGCACCGCAGTTTTGCGACAGAGCATTGGCGAGCTCGAGGGTATACAGCTGGACGTTGGCGTTGCGGTGGGCGAGGCGCTTGATCAAGGCAGCCGTGACAGACTGAGGCCCGGTGGGCGATGTCGACACGCGATCGCATACATCGAGGATGAGAGCCCAGTTCTCCGATGTCAAGTTCTCGTCCGTCGCCTTGGCTGTGATTGCACTATTAGTCTACTGTGTCGATACATAGCTACGTCGTTGTATGGGAGCAGCCACTCACTGACGACCTCGTCGAATGTGTTTGCCTGAGCGCGAAACATGCCGGCTCGGTTTGTTCGCGGGGGTTGATCTAGAGCAGTTGTCTTCTCACTTGCTGGAAACAAAATTCCTATGTTGCTGCCTGAGCACAAAGATGCCTAGTCGAGTTGTTAGGTCGCTCTCCGCAACGAGGGCATGTGAACACCCCGGAGTCCAACCGCACGTCATTGCCGAGCTGCCTGCCTCCTAAACTCGCCGCCACCACCAAGCATTGACAAGCACATCTGCCTGAAGGCCGCGCAATATTCTACTCATTGCCACTATGAGATGGCACTGCCTCCCCCTCGACCAAGTTGTCTGCCGTGAGAGTGTTTAATCAAAGCTGTTTCGAGGATCTCGAGAGCTCCTCAAATTCATGTCATGAGTACAGTACCTACACAACCCAAGTTTGGACATCTCACAGAGTGGCCAAGGTCTCGCCTCAACAACACATGGACTGGACGGCATTGTTGTTGAAATGTGCAATGAAACTCAGCTATATTTTCCCTTGGTAGGATTTCTTTGATATAGCGACACATCCATGTGATGTCTTCGAAAGCAATCATTCGCCTGTAAACGCCCATTGCTCTCCCCATTTACTCTCGCCCTGTAATGCTACCGGTGTGAAAGTCAACACACCAGATCATAGGTGCTTGACACCCACCAGAAAAGGAAAAGAATTCTTCATCGGCCATACCTTGACACTACCTAGCCTCCGAGCCTGGACTCAGGTATGGCCCAGACTTTCCAGAGCCTCATGTCAGAAGAGATGCATCTACATCTCAGTGATGGCCATGTCGTACCTCATAGAAGAGAAAAAGAAAATCGCCCGTTATTTAAATGCTCAGAAATGCTCGAACCGTCGTGCAGTTCAGATAATGTGCGATGTCGATCAGATGCCCTTGTTCTTTCGTTCCTCAGCCCTTGCCTGGCGGGCCGATCGTACGAGAGGTGAAAGCGTTGCCAGCGGCTCTGCCGTTTGGATGAATTGATGCTGAAAATCATGTTAGTGAATATTCTATAGCTATTGCTACGCGTCGGCAAATCTTACCATGAGCAAGTCGTGTGCGCTAGCTCGCTTGTCGGGATCAACCTTGAGTGCAAAGGCAAGGAAGTCGCGGAAAATGGGTGTCAGTTCTTCCTCAGCCTTGATTTGAGGCGTACCATTAGTCGCAATCAGATACAAAGCTCTCAGAGGTGACTCGTTGAGGTATGGTGGCTCGCCCTCGATCATTTCAATGGCCATGATTCCGAGTGACCAGATATCAATCTTGCGGCCGTACTCCTTTCGTGTCACGACCTCGGGCGCCATCCAATACGGCGTGCCGACCATGGTAGTACGCTTGTGTTGAGACTCGTTGATTTGTGCACAGAAACCAAAGTCGGCTGCATGTGGTTAGTCATTGCTTCTCCATCGTGTATCAGTACCACATACTCAGCTTGATATTTCCTTCGAGCGATAACAGGATGTTATCTGATTTGATATCGCGATGAATGACTCCCTTTGAATGGAGAAATTGAAGACCGTGCAGAGTCTGGATAATTGTCAGTGATCACACTCGAAAAACTCAAATGATTACAACATACCTCGCGACACACGGCTGCAATTTGGGGCTCAGACATCATGTTGAAGGTAACCACATCTGTCAGACTACCACCCTCCATGTACTCCATTACTACCCACAGGTCGCCCTTGACCAAGTAGCTGTCCATGAAGTTGACAATGTTCTTGTGCTTGCTGTCCTTCATGACCAGAATCTCGTTGATGATCAAATCCTTCTTAGGTTGTTGTTCCAGGTTCATTTGCTTGATAGCGACACACTTGTTTGTACCAACTTCATAGGCAGTGAAGACACCACCAGAAGCACCTTGGCCAATCTTGTTGAGGTTGCGATATTTCTTTGTAGGATCCGCAGGTGTACAGATTGCGTTGAGCTTTGCAATAATTTCGCCATTCTGCTGTTGACTTTGGCGCTGAGGGCGTTGCCTTGGGCGAGGGACAGGACCAACACGAGCTTCTTGGCTGGGCATAGGAACAGCTTGAGGATTCGGGATTTGGACATGCTGGTTTGTTTGAGGAGTACGCTGGCTCTGCTTGCGTTCAAGAGATGTCTGGTGGAGCGCTGCCTGAGCGGCAGCCATAGCCTGTTGCTGCTGTTGCTGATACGCGTAAGGTGATGCGGTACCAATTTGAGGCTGGTACTGTTGCGCCTGTGTCGCGGTATTTGATCTTGAGCGGGAAGTCGGAGGCTGTGAAACTTCGTTGATAGTCGGAGGAGCATATTGAACAGCAGGATATTCCTCCTGAGGCTTCTGCTGCTGAGGTGAGGTTGTACCAGGAACAGCGGGCGCAGCGCGAGCAGGAGCCATACCGGTGTTGAGAGGAGTTGCACCAGGAGGACGTGGAGCTGCACGCAGAGGAATGGTGTTTCCACTGGGCATAGTAGGAGACATGGGACCAAGACCGAGACCGACATTACGCGGGACAGGAGGAGCAGCTCTCGGGTTCTCGAAGCTATCCTCATTGTTGGGTGGGAAGCGAGGACTTTGAGGGGGGCTGACAAGTGAGTTGAAGCCTGAGCCAGGTGTGACTATTGGCGATGTAAGGCCGCTCGGGGGTGACATGTGCTGAGGTGTGTCGCGCGCATGAGCCTGTCCAAACTTCTGCCAGATGCCATCTTCAGGGTTCTTCTCCGCGTTCTCCTTGTAGAAGGTAACGATGTCGACAATTGCCTTTGGGTCACGTTTTTGCTCCTGCTCGGAAATACCAGCGCTGGCCAGAATGTTTTGCCATTCACGAGGGAGACCCTGAAAGAATTAGTGAATTAGCCCATGTTGTGACTGGGGCGTCTGAGGAACTTACGGTGAATTCACCGGTGCGGTTGTCGACGCCGACATGGGTGATGTGGACAGGGTTCTCAGGAGCGGAGATGGTGGGTCGGCCGGGAGACTTGAACAAGCTAGATATGCTGAAAGTACTCTTCTTCTTGGCCTTCAGCTCGTCACTGAGGCGTTTCGAACTCTCGGGACGGGGTGACAGGCTGTCCATAGGACCGGCGGACGAGTTGTTGCGAGTGAGCCGGAAGCTGGTTGAGTGTCGCAATGAGTTGAAGCGTGAGCCAGCGGTCTGCGACCTGAGGGAAATGGAGGGGCGTTTGGGCTGGGTAGGGATGGCTTGGGCGTTTGCAGAGTGGGGTGCAGATAAGCCGACGGGAGAGGGAGAAGTCGAGTGCGAGGCGGCGCTGAAGAGCGAGATGGAGTCCGGACGAGCTGCACCGTCCGGCGGTACGACACGCAGCTGGGGGTTTTCGTCGGCAGCGTGCTCTGCGAGATTTGCGAGGTGGTTGTAGGAGAGGCCGTTGTGGGAGCGCAACTCGGGCTCGGAGGTGTCGCGCGCAAGATTGGGATGGGTCGGCCGGCGAGATTGATTGGTCGTGTGCGACGACGTGTTGTACTGGGAGCGGACGGCAGCCGAGGCGCTTCTGCGTAGCTTGGGCGGGCCTTGGGATGATTGGTGGCCAAGCGACGACGACGAATACTGCAGCGAATGCTTCCTCAGGAGTTGCTGAGGTTGTGCGGAGGAGTCGGCCATGAAAGGAGGAGGGAGCGGGACTGCGGACAAAGATGGGTGGGCAAGCGAACGTGGGTGGTGGAGGATGCCCGAAACAAGACGCTTCTCGACACTGAGTCCTGACAGCACGCTGCGACAAGGGTCGGATACAGGACACTGCTGCGGGTACAGCCGGTCGTGATTTGTACAGCCGTCGAGATGCAAGGAATAGTTAATGAACGCGGCCGGCGACAAGTGACACGCGAAAGCAGGGGAGACTGCGTGCAGCTACGGAGACTGGTCTGGCAATATACAACTTTAACAATGAGAAGGCAGGCGTGACGGCAGAGCCCAATCACATCCGACAACTCTCAAATCCCTTCAATTCGCTTGTTTTCGCTCTCATAACGGCCGCCAACGATCATGGGCCCTTCTTTGTCCTTGCTGCCCTCCATCTCCACTTGCTCTTTTCCACCCTCTGCCTTTGCGGCCCCAAACTCCCCAATCGCCTTGGCGGCCACCGTCCAACTTTCAACCGATGCACGATGCTTTCGCTCTATCGGAGCTGTCCAATTTCCTGTTCCTCACCATCTCCTCGCCTTTCCCCAGCGCATGTGTCGCGCCAATCTGTGTGAAACGCTGTTTCCGCCACATGCTCTATCCACTGGGCTGATGGCTGTTACCTACGTCCAGAGTACTTTGCATCACATCCACCACCATCACCACCAGACCAACGTTCATGCTTGATGCATGTCCACCGAGGCCACGTTTTCTTGCCGCGTTACAAGCGTTTGACGGCGTGGCAGCTAGACCCCGGTTCTTACTGACCTTTGCAACCACACCTGAAGCCTATCTTCTGTATTCCACCGTTTTTATCACTTTCTTCCTACTGTGCTGCTCTCTATTCAATCAGAGCACAAACACTATGTACAGCAGAGTTTGTTCCATTAAGCATCTACTTATTAATGGTTACTAAGTTAAAAGGGCCCTTTGGAAGTTGAAACCACTGTCTGCGGCCCCTCCCGAGCAGCATCCACAGACGCGTGTACCAGTCTTCTAATTTCTTGTCGGACCCCGTTGCCAGTGTTTTTATCAACCATCAAGATTCCTGTTGAAGATAGATTGGCTTGTCTCGGGTGGAAAGAGTAGTCTGCAGACGTCGCTCGACTCCGATATTTTGGCATGTGCCTCCCTGCAAGCCTCCTTACAGCCTTCGGTGTGTGTTGGTTCTGCGTTACAGGAAACATGCATCGGCTTGCAGTATGCATAGTCAGGCGGCCGGCCCCAAACCTGTCCTAGGTCAGAGGGAGAGTGTCAAAAAAAAGAGATGCTCTTCAATTGTCCGGAGAAAGCCCCTCTCGTGAAGCTGCGATTCATGTGGATATACTCTTGCCTTGCTACACGCTTTATTAGTTAGCCGAGCAGCGTGCGGCATCGAGTTCTGCTTTGTGCTCCATACTCGATCCTTACGCAGGCGGCGCAAGCCATCTCCGTATTCGATGCCCGCATTGCCAGAACCGACACGGCAGCTTTCGTCAAAATCCTCCCAACTCCAGCAACCGACTTCATCCCTTCCATGCAGAATTAACCTTGGTTAGACTTTGGCAATTCTCCATCGGATGGTGGCCCGCGGTGCAAGCTAGTCAAACCCCATCACGATTCAGTCGCATAGAAAACCGGGGCAGTGGGCAGTGTGTTACATCCATTCTGCAATCTAAAAGAGAATGGGCATCGACCGTTGATCTCTTGAAACAATCGAGCCCAGTGCTCAGTCGATTCGGCAAAGCAACTGATGCCCCCTCAAAGTTCCATAAACATCTATGCATGCTCTTCCGTAGTCTGAGAGAACCACCAACCTCCACAACCCCCTGTGCCGTCAGTACCCATCACACCATAGGCCCCCCAGTGAATGACTTCCTTTTCGCATCGCATGCAGACGTTGTGGAATATGACCACTTGATCAATTCTGAAAATGATCACTCAAGCGCGAACCTGCAGCTCAGGCTCTGAAGAAGATCTGCCACATAGAAGGATTGCTCTGGGATGATTTCAGCATGCGACAGACCCACGTCGTACAGCCCGACTGCAACACCTGGCAACGGCCATCCTTCACCCTCTTCGGCAATTCTCAGCGGATGACAAGTGCTGCCCAGACGTCCAAACTTCAGTGACAGCTCATGTCAATCCAGCGGCTACCGGCGTCGAGTTGCATGCGCGATAACGCTTGGGGGAGCTGTCGTAAAGCACACTGATCAACAAGCAGATCCGGGGCCGGATCGCCTTTTCGAACACATGAACGACGTGGACCGCTCCCGCATGTCAATTTATCCTTAGAAACCTTAGGCAGGGCTTGTTGAGCCCGAAGACCCGGCTATCAAGGCCCAGAAAGCCACCAGGAACAGAAGGCTGAGAAGGCGGAGAAGTCACAACACTCAAGCATGATGCCCTAATGTATAGTGTGATGGATTAAGGGTACTCTCAATGGACAAATGTGTCGCCCGGAATTATCTCGTGCATTTTGATGGAGATATGTCAACATAGCATGAGCTGAGACTGCTAACGAAGATTCAGGTAGGGTGAGGAGGGGGCTCATGTTTTTTTTTTGGCGATGATAGCGTGCTCCCAGCACCCAATACTGTTGCTTTCTATCACCATCAAAATGCACGAATCAATTTGGACATGGTAGCCTGCCCACTGAAAGACAACGCAAGGTCAGACTCCCAGTGGACGTTGTCCGGGATAAGAAACGATCTCTGCAATCCGATAGAACAACCAAAGCCATGCCATGCCATGCCCGAGATCTGAGTACAAGAGTTTGCCTGGTGTGTGTACGTGTGTTAGCCTTGTTTGCAAATTCCTGCCATCTCATCTTCCCTTCGCCCTCAAATAAACAATCGGCACACGTGCTGCTGAGAGCACTGAGAGGGTCTGCCGGAAGTACAACATTCAGTTTACGATCTCATCTTCCCACCGACCCTCGAATGGTTATATGGGAATGCAAGAAGTTATTCGGGTCATGAAGCTTGTTCATTAAGAGTCTCTTTAGCATGCTCTCTCACTGGCCATTTATGTAGTTCTGAATATCGCAGTAAATCTTGACAGAGTAATCTGGTGATCACGCGCACGGCTGAGAGTATTAAGAACCCTTCGATACAAATACAATTTTGATTCATGACTATCATTCCTCTAAGGCCCGTCTATTGCGGTGGTATAACCGTCTTTGTCGTTAAACGTGACGTCGTTGGTCGTTCATAAGCATCGATACTAGGTCCTACTATTGTCAGTATACACATAGGGAGAGGACATTCGGTGAGGTGGCCTATGGGCTGTTGGCGTTTGTGCTGCTTAGCGGTGGCCCACTGAATGGTGACCACGCCGTACTTGGATCTCGAGACGGGCCTGTACGCAGCTTAGTGCACTGCCATATACAGATAGAAGAGCCGTTTTTATATTGCGTCTAAGGCGCCGTAGTAAGCGTGCTATGTTTTATTAGGATCAAGGTAATGATAAGGTAGTAACAAAGGGTATGTTCAATACTAACCACTGTTCGGTACAAGGCAGGGCATGCCGACTCCAGGACCCTTTCCATCGTAGGCGTCGGTATCAGGGTAGTAGCCGCGCTTGCGGCACTCCTTGCTGACTGACAGCCAGGTAAAGCGCTCCCAACTCTGTCTAGAGGACTCGGCCGCATCAGGGTTGTTAACGGGATGTCTACGCGTCATTGTTGATACAGCTCTAGGCTGGAAGGTGGTTCTTTTGTAAGATGGGAGGTATAATGCAGGAGAACGCTATGCGAGAAATGTGACCATGAATTGGGCCAGAACATGGTTGCAAAGAGAACGATTTGGTGAGTTTGTGGCACCGGGACGTGACAAGCCAAGAGGGCGACACCATCCTAGGAACCAATTTGAAGTCTTCACTTTCTTACCATGCCAAACATTAACGAGCTTACCTTCTATAACAACCCCAGTGCTCGGTCGATTACCTAGAGCGTGTACTTGGTGAGCGTCATCTGGTTCAACTCGCTGCTGGATGAGTAACTCTATGCATTTGCAATTGGTTGCCGGCTCTCGATCGAGCTCTGTACCCGGTTTCACGATAGTGTTGATGAATTTGCCTTTGGGATTGTGGTCAAAGAAGAAGAGTACATCAATCCGCGCCCACACCATCACCAACGCCGGATAATCGTCGCTACGCCACGGCCTTTCCTCGGCAATGCCAACCATATCTCCAGTTCCGCATCCTCGAACAATCTGAGAAGTCATCAACAATCCAAGGATACCGGAGCACATCATCTAGGAGCACATCGGCTTCTCCCAGGCCTCCATCATGCAGGGGTTCAATATGGGACGTTACGTCCCTCCCGAGCTCGAGGGCACAATGTCAGCCAATAAGGCCGTCGGCAAACATGCTCTGGGCAAAAGGGCCAACAAGATCAAAGAAGGCATCCTCACCGTGCGCTTCGAAATGCCCTACGCAGTCTGGTGTAACCACTGTCCTAAACCAACAATCATAGGACAAGGTGTGCGATTCAATGCCGAGAAGAAGAAAGTCGGCAACTATTTTAGTACACCCATCTGGTCTTTTCGCATGAAGCACTCTGCTTGTGGAGGCTGGATTGAGATACACACGGATCCTAAAAATACAGCATATGTGGTCACAGAAGGCGGCAAAGCCAGAGACACTGGCGAAGATCGCGTACGAGAAGGGGAAGAAGGCGTGCCCATTCTATCCGCCGAGGAGAGAGAGCGCAGGAGACAAGATGCATTTGCGGTTCTCGAGGACAAAAAGCAAGACAAAGCTCAAGAGAAAGAGCATGGCAAGCGTATTGTTGAGCTACAGGAAGTACGGGATCAACATTGGGATGATCCATACGAAGCGAACAAGCGCTTGAGAAGAACGTTCAGAGCCGAGCGAAAAGTCAGAGAAAAAGATCACGATTACTCGGAGAAGCTCAGGGAGAAGATGGGACTGGATGTTGAGCTGATGCCTGAGAACGACGATGACAGAAGACACGCTACGTTAATCGAGTTCGGAGGCCTCCCAGACGACCGCATCGATGACAGTGCATTGAAGGCCACATCAAGACCTCTCTTCCATCAAGATACCCAAGCAGAAGTAGCTCCAGCCAAGTCCAAACCTACCCACAAGACAAAGGCGGCTGCAGAGATCGAGCGTCGAAAGAAAGCGTTCCAGCAAGAGATACGCGACAACTCGCGTGCAGCTGCTGACCCTTTCTTGACGTTTGGCAACCCGGATGCTACAACTTTTCATGCGATTGCTGGCATCAAGAGAAAGGCACTCAGTAACACCATAGATCAGAAAGACGAGCCAGAGAAGGTGCCAAAGTCGGAGAAGTCGCAATCAGCACCAGCACTTTCTCTGGTCCCTTATGATTCTGACTGAAGCACGACAAACGAGTTACGATTGCATTACAGGCGCTATATACCCATTTGAAATTATTCTTTGTCCTCGTACCAATTAATTATTGTTCATGGCATGTGACGTAGAGTCCAGACTTCGGGAAAGAACGCGTGCACGGTCTCGGCGCGTCTCTCCAGGCGCGTGCGATCAGTCATTCAAGGCAATCGTCCAAGGCAATTCCGAGTAAAGCAACTCTTTGACAACCAAATCAAGAGTATTCTTCACGGCATCTCGATCACAAAGCACAACACCTCACGAATGTCGAAATAGCCGAGTATGCCACCAAAGCAAGTAAGAGTGGACTCCGACACCATCTACCGCTCCGAGACTCCGTTACGACAGAAGAAGTTTCCAAACCGACGACGCAGTGTACGATCATCTGGTGTCAGTACTCCAGCTCCACTACGCCAGCAGTCCACCTTGACACAACAACCGCACTGGCCTGTATCCCGCACTTCGCCTGTCTCTGAAGAGGACATTGAGGACGACCACGAGGACGAGGACGGAGCATACGAAGAGGATGAGCTGGAAAGATCAAGACCGAAAAGGAAGAAACGAAAGAGTGAGGGCAATAGCGATGGCAAAAAACAGACAACCATGACACAGTTCGTCCCATCTTCGTTCATTGGAGAGCGCTATGACGGGCCGGCCGATCTGCTAGTACAATTCGCACAACCCGACTCTTTCGACGGCGTTCGAGATTCACAATCACAACCAGCACTTGATTGCATTCAGGATATGGATCACGCTGACGAAGAGATGAATGACGTTGAAGACGAAGATGCAGAGGTGGAGATGGACGACGAGAGCATCCAGCAAAAGGGACACAGCCAGAGGACACACACGAGCTCAGAGCTAGGCGACGAGAGAGTGGACTCAGCCTTCCCAAAACAGCAGGCGCGACTGCGGCCAAGCCCAGAATTATCAGTACCCGTCATGCACTTGAGGACGCCCAAAAGAAGATTTATGTCTGAGATTCCCTCATCAAACACTCCACAGAGTGCCATCATATCCATCTGCTCAGCTAAGACGATGCGCTCGCCCGACCGTTCGCCTTTGCGTTCGAAGAGTATCAATGCATGGTCGCAGCATCACTCTCCCGAGGACACACGCATGAGCCCTGTTCCGGAAAGTCCTGTCAAACCCATCTCCCCCTTCCGCCTATCGCCTGTCAAGCGACGAGCCACCTTCCTCGTACCTGACAAGCCTCCAGCCCTTCAGCACCGTAGTACCATACCGGACTCTGAAGATACAGCCACCCAAGTCACCCCTTTCAAAAACGCAAAGTTCCGCAGTCAAATACCTGATACCCAGATGGACATGTTCGGCGAAGAGATCGATCCCGTCACCGAGACACAGTATCCTGTTGACAACTATACGCAATATGGAGGAACCTACTATGCAGAGAACGATTACAGCTATAACATAGACCCTGTCTGCAGCGCTCTGGACCGCGATGCGGCTCGCTTCTTACAGACCCAACGGTTACGAGATCAGGCCGGCTACGATGCCTTTCATAAAGCGCAAAGCTTCTCTCAAGCTGAAGAAGATCAAGCGGGACAACAAGCTGAAGAAGCACGGATTGAACGGAACGAAGAACCTATCCCCGGCACGGTGCAGTCACAAGAACTCGGCGATGACTTGCCTGTTCCAGCGTCGCAACACGAAACCCCAGAGGAGGAAGATGATCCACCTACACAGTCACCACGTTCCTCGCCTCAGCCTCCTCACAGACCATACGAGTCTGACGATATCGAGGAATTGGATTTGACTGGCGACATCATACTGCCTAAGACCTCCGTGAGGGAAGTTATACAGATTCAATCCTCTCCGACTAGCAAGAGTGTCAGTAGCGGAAAGTATCCGTCTTCGCCACCACTTGTTGTCGAGAACGATGCACGTCTTCGAGCCGAAGCGGAAGAACGACTGAACAACGCCGAACGACGTTCTTCCCCACCTCTTCCCATCATCCTCCCAATACCACCCTCGCAAGCCAGCACAGTCGGTGGCACACAGCTGTTCCATTCTCTCCACAAGTTCGGCAAAATGACCGCGTATGTGAGCAGTAGCCCTCCACCTCAACCACCATCCACATCATCACCTCCACCCGAAGCAAAACATCTAAGGAGGTTCCTCGCGATGTACGACTCTGATGATGATGACGAGGACGGTATAGATGAGGAACAACCACAGCTACCTAATTACGATGATGGCGACGATGACATGGATCTGGACTTCGTACCACAACGACGCCGTGAACAAGACCAAGAGCCAGTATTCGAAGACGACAATGTATCGGAACATGACGGAAATCACACAAGGCTTAGGGATCTTCTGCCAGATACCCTCCTCGACTTCTCACTTCCACCACCACCCACGCAGAGCTCCGTGAGAAGTACAAGATCTTGATTGTGCAACGGAGAAGGATTGAGAAGGAAGACGTGGTTGAACAGACTTGACGGATGTCAGAACATGAAATGCAGTTTCAACATGATAAACAAGTATCTGTGTTTCCTGATCATAAAAGTCGTGTGTGACTTTCCAATTGCCACTGACCATGTGCAGCTGTCATAACGTAGACGTAGGGGCACAGGAATTGCACCAGAACCGAGCTCCCAGCCTAGTAAAGGCTCCCTACAACATAGCAGTCAAAAGGCACAATGATTTTGAGTTTTCGATGTAGGTCCAAAGAGATTAAGGGGCAGTATCGCTCTCAATGGACATGTACTTGATCCTCAAAAGGATCCTGCCTTTTTGCAGCTATGGTTGCAAGGCTTTACAGGCGAGAGGGAGTTCGGTGCCGGGTCAGTTTCTTTGCGGCTACGTCTACGTTTATTTATAGCCGTGGTTCTATCCTACATACTTAGCGCTAGTGTTGGGACGGCAGTACGACCTTAACCAGCTCCAACAGCTTACTACCACGATACTCCATGAAAAATCCTAATCATGAAGGCGGAGGTCTATCTCCAAATCTCGGCGGCGCACCAGGATATCTATACTCGTTCTCCACCGGAATATTCTTTGCCAAATGGTCTTGGTAGCGAGGTGGGTTTCTGGGTCCGACCTTTGCGTGCAGTAAGTCCTCGATCGCGGATGCCCAGCGAATGAGCGTTGCTTCCTTCCATGCTGTGTGTTGGATGTTTAGACCAATGGGCATGCCGTCGGGATCAAGGCCGATGGGAATGGTCATGACTGGGTAGGCTGTGATATGTTAGCTCAAAATCTAGGAGGGAGAAGGTCGGAAGCGGCATACAAGCTTGAGCGGCGATTTGTTGGCCTGCACCGCGGACGTCGCAGAAGAGGAGTGCGTCGAGAGATTGTCGCTTGCCGTTTACGGTTGGGTGCAATGCGGCGTCGATACCATTCTCACGGCACTGTTTCTGCATGTGTGCGAGGGCCGAGTAGTAGGCTGGAGACTTGATGCCTTTTGCTTCCACCACTTCGCGGAAGTTGTCCTAGTATCGTTGTTAGAAGAAGTAACAACGGAGTCGCTGAAGGGTTGGAGCGTATTACCTGGCCGGAAGGAAATGCTGGGTGGTCACCCGGATTGGCTCCTTGAGATCCGGGGTTCTTATCGTTGAAGCGTACGACGTCTTCAACGGTCTTTATATTGGTGTTCTTGAGCTTGCTAAGATATTCGTTCATCAGGTAGTAGCATTCTACCTTGTTGATTGTGAACTCGGAGACTTCCTCTATGCCATGCTCCCTGTATATTGTCAGCGACTAGGACTTGGAGTCAGGTGTATTCTCATCTCACCAATCCCATCCACCATCAGGGGCGATACGTTCCTCTGCACAAGGCATATCCACTGGGATAATTTCTGCTCCAGCATCCTTGATCAATTTTAAAACTTTCTCGGCAACACTTTTCTGCTGTTTTGGCACAAGCTCCCAGAAGCGCTTCATGGGAAGACCAAATTTTGCACCATACAACGCCTTCCTCGTTACAATATGGTCAACATAGCTCTTGGGCTGGCGTCTCTCTGGAACGGTAGTGAATTTGTCTTCTGGGTCTGCTCCGGCAATCGCGTCCAATGCTCGTGCTGCATCAGATACACATCTTCCATACGTGCCAATCGAGTCTTGTGTCTCTGAGATGGGGATAACACCGCTTCGAGAAGTCAGACCGACCGTAGGTTTGATGCCCACAATACCACTAACCGTAGCGGGCCAAATGACAGAAGTATCGGTCTCCGTGCCAAAAGAAAGCGGAACAATGTTGCTTGAAACAGACACAGCGGAGCCAGAGCTTGATCCTTGAGGACTTCTGCTGAGCATGTATGGGTTTCTGGTCTGGCCACCTCGTGCAGAGTAGCCGTTTGAGTAGATCTTGGAACGCATACCAGCCCATTCATCCAAATTCGAATGGCCAATGATGATAGCACCTGCTTTGCGGAGAAGGCGTACGATGTGTGCATCCTTAGGTACAACTGCTCCAAGTAATGCCCAAGAGCCGCCGGTCGTTTGCATCTTGTCCTTAGTGGCCATGTTGTCTTTGACCAAGACGGGGATACCATGAAGAGGACCTCGAGTTTTGCCCCTTGCTCGCTCGTCATCCAGCTGTTGAGCGATTTCGAGAGCATCTGGGTTTGTTTCGATAACGCACTCGAGGTAAGGGTTTACCTGTTCTGGTCAGCAGTGACCTAAAATGCTCATACTACAATCTTAACTCTTCTGATCCTTTCCAAGCAGTGTTTTACAAAAGACACGGATGTCATCGCATTGGTTGAAAGTAAGTGCTGTAGCTCGTCTGCGCTCAACTCGAAAACATCATTACCATCACATTGAGGTACGTGGAATACGTCGGGAATGTCGCCTTGAGATGCCAGTCTCTTCTCCGAGACCATGAAATACACGTCATCCCAATCCTCAGATCCCATAATCGCGACTTCGATTGTCCAACGTTGCAAAGAGAAGCAAAGAAAGAGTTGTCTACTGAACACGAAGGAGATGTTATCGGTCTAGAATACTGAAACGAAGCACCGATTTTAACCGAAAGCCCAAGCGTGAGGTGGAGATGAAGGATGCACCGCCATTTTCACCGCCCAAGACCATTCGTGTCTGACCATGTGCAGAGAGATGATCGTGAGTATTAGCCTTGATAGATTCGGTTTTCTGCTAGAAGTGTATACAGAAAATCAAATTGTAGAAGAGTAAAATTAAGAGCAGGAAGACCAACAACTTTCACGTCATCTGTGCACGGACCGAAACGCGAAGACGTGGCAGGCATCCAGATTCCACCGTCCAACTTCCACTTGGACAGCAATATTTTCTAGCAAGAAACACCAACCATGGCCAACACAATGGATACTCCATTCCGCCGCTGGGCGAGAGCGAACTTTACAACCAGCTTCCTCTATCCTTTGACGGTAAGTTGTGCCGCCTCCCAGATTCACTCCGAGCCGTGAACTAATGATTTCTTGACAGGGAGTTTTGTTCTTCGTGAAACACAGATATATGTGGCCCCTTCTTAGAGCAAGAATGCTACCTCTGGTCGTCATGTCAATCTTCATCCTGATCATCTTGTTCTTGACAGCCTATCTGCCTCAAGTCGCCCTTCTCAAGCTTTTCCACAAGGGTGGCTCGGCCTGGGTCAACGGTACTTTCCTGGTTCTTACAGAAGGCAACCTCATCATCGCCCTTCTCTTCGAAGCTTTCCTCGTAGACAAAACTCAAGTCGATGTCTTCGATGCTGTCATGGTTGCCAGAGGCCATGCAGAACTCATCAAGGTCAAGCGACCCGTTGACACCGAGGAGCCCGAAACACCACTCAAAGCCTTGGGACCTCGCGAAAAGGGCGCTGTGTTCGCACCTTTCTCTTTTCGCCAACTTTTCGAATTCGTGGTGCTCTTGCCGCTCAACTTCATTCCTTTCGTCGGCGTACCGCTGTTTTTGATCCTCACTGGATACCGTGCTGGTCCTTTGCTTCAGCGCCGTTACCACAATCTCAAGGGTTTGAACAAGGAGCAGCGCAAGACTTTCATTCGCAACAAGTCGATGAGATATGAGTACATGTGGTTCGGCACCGTGGCTTTGATCTTGCAACTCATCCCTGTGTTGAGCATGTTCTTTTTGATTACTACTGCTGCGGGAAGTGCTCTGTGGGCCGCGGATATGGAAGACAAGAAGCGCAGACAAGAGAACGCTATCGATGACGAATACACCGATGAGCCTTGATTCAAAGTCGATGCTTGTCTAGTATGTATTATCATCTCTGTTCGAAACTGTATTTACTCTCTCTTCAAGCCATTCTCTTCTGGCTTGAACCATTCCCTCATCAGGTCTTCGAGGACTTCGTGTGCTGAAGCTCTGGCTTCTGCGGACGTGCTCGCACTGCCCTCGATGTAAAACTTGATTTTGGGTTCTTGTGCACGTTAGCAAATGGTCAACATTGTGCCAGCGGTATTTGGACTTACCTGTTCCTGAGCCGCGAACTGTGAAGTGCACATTACCGTCAAGCTCACAGCTGATCATCTGTGAGCTCTTGTCAACTGGCAGGGTCGGCTTGTTGTCAGGCGTTGCCGAGTCATATCCAATTGTCAAGTCGCACCAGCGAAGGATGCTACGACGTCCAACATGTGTAGGCTTGTTCTGTCGTATCTGCTCAAAGACCGCGTTTGTGACATCCGAAGATGGCGATATCACGTAAGTGTTGGCATCTTCGAAGTATCCGTACTTCTCGCAGAGCTGGTTGTACTTGGTCCAAGGAGTCAGGCCTTCCCTGTTCCAACGATTGCATGCTGCTAGGAAGACAGCAGCAGCGGCAACGCCATCTTTGTCGAAGACGACTTCGCTGAACATGTAGCCAATAGCTTCTTCGTAGGCAAACAGAGCGTCGTATCCTTGCTGCTGCAAGTCGCGGGATCTGTTGCCCAGCCATTTGAAGCCGGTCAAGGTCTCCTCCCAGTGAAACTTGCCATCAGCAGCTGCCATTCCTGCTAGCATCTTGGAAGAAACGGTCGACGAAAGCATCGCTAAGCCTTTGCTGTTTGACCTTGGTTGATATGTGTCCAAGACGTGAGACGCGAGCAAGACACCCATTTGATTGCCTGTCAACTGTCTCCACTCACCATCAACCTTCTCTGCTGCTGCAAACCTATCGGCATCTGGATCATTGGCTAAGATCAACTTGACATCATTCTGATCCCCGAACTTTTTGGCAAGATCCAGAGCACCATTCTCCTCGGGATTAGGGAAACGCACCGTCGGAAAGTCTGGGTCTGGGTGGGCCTGCTCTTGCACTACGTGCATCTTGTTCTCAAGTCCCAATTGCTTCATGACTGATGTGAAGAAAGGGAGGCCGACTCCATGCATTGGCGTGTAAACGAAAGGGAGCGATGATTCGAAGTTCGAGATCGATGCGTTTCCGGCGACAGTGGACATGTAACCTGCCTCGACCTGTTGTAGTGCGTTGGTCACAAGAGGACCTCCTCGCTCAGCAACTTCCATATCCCAGGTGATTGGCTCCAGATTCTCTTCAATCGATGTGGCAATCCCAGCATCATGCGGTGGGATGATCTGACATCCATTTCCCCAGTATACCTTGTAGCCATTATCAGCGGCCGGGTTATGTGAAGCAGTGACCATAACACCAGCCGCTGCATTTAGATGGGCGACTGTGTATGGAACAAGTGGAGTATGCACTTGACCCAGCCATTTGACCGGGATACCTTTTGCTACGAAAACGGCAGCGACCAGTTTGGCGAACTTGTCAGAATTGTGACGAGCGTCTCTCCCAATGACAATACCACGAGTTTTGACGTCGGTCTCGGTTTTGAGCAAATACTCAGCTAGACCTTGAGAGGCTTGGATGACAGTGAGGGAGTTCATGCGTGAGAAGCCGGCCTCCATTCTTCCACGTAATCCGGCGGTACCGAAAGCAATACGCTTTTGGAGTCGTGATTGGAGTTCGACTGTATTATTTTCGGCGGCGAGTCTCTCGATCTCTGACCGAGTGCACTCATCCTGATCAAGACGGAGCCACTCTTTCACAAGGTTCTGCAAGGTCTGATCCATGTTTGATATCTTGGTCGTGAAGGCTGTTGAATCAAGATGATCTGAACACGATACTCTATCACATGTCAAGATGGTTAAGGTTGAGGGCTAATCTGCAGGGCTGAGGCTCGGGCCGATCGCGCCAAGAAGGTGGAGAATGACGAGCACCAACACTCGGGTGACCAGTAAAGGCACGGGAGCAGCCAACACGAATAACAAGACACCTTGGAGCTGAGCAAACATATTCATCCATGCACCCATGCCGGTGTAGACGACAACGACCAAGATGATGGCCTCACGCATCTTGTCTCGTTTCCTGCCCAACGCAGATGATGGCTCTTATCAACAGAGCTATGGACATGATCATGGTCCGACGTCCGACAGAGCTGAACGAGGCCTTAGAGACTCGTCCGACGAACACGAGCTTAACGCTCTCCTCGCTCAAGTAGACGATGAAGCCGACCTTGACTTTGACCCGCGACAAGGCACATCATCCCGACCTCATGGAGACGAAGACATTCCAGCCTCGTTGCTCATGGAGGACAAGCCCGATCAGAGCTCGTTTGCTCCATCACCAAGTCGTCGTGCCGAGTCACAATGGAAAAGAGCCCAAGAGAGGCAACAACTACACCCTGATGACCGGCCACTCCGCGTCGCGCCACACGCACCCAATCCGAATGTCGTCCTCCGAGAGCAAGCCATGTGGTTCTGGACAAACGTTCAAAACCTGGATGCCTTCCTCCTCCAGGTCTATCAGTACTTTACTGGACATGGGATATGGTCGATATTGTTATCGCGTTGCCTTCACCTAGCCACCACCGCATTCCTCTTCAGTCTCTTCATTTTCCTCTCGACTTGTGTCGATTACACCAAAATCCCTACCAGCAAGAGCTCATCCGAAGTCTTGATACCCCAGTGTATGAAGAACTCATCCTGGACAAAGAGTCTTCTCCTGTGGGTCTTCTGCTTCTGGTGGTTATGGACTTTGTTCACATTCCTCGCCGACATACCCAGGCTGAGAAAGATGGAAATGTTCTACCAGCATCTGCTCGGCATACCCGACACCGACATCCAAGCTGTTTCTTGGGAAAGAGTCGTACAAGGGCTCATGAAGCTTAGAGATCTCAACCCAGAGACTGCCGCTGAGGTTCCAAAGTACTTGAAGGCTGCAGGAAAACAGTCAAAGCAAAGAATGGACGCCCATGACATTGCAAACCGTCTCATGCGTCAGGACAACTACAGCATTGCTCTTTTTAACAAAGAGATCATCGATCTCACCCTCTCCGTGCCCTTCCTCGGTAATCGTCAGTACTACTCCAGAAGTCTCGAAAACTGTATCAACTTCTGCTTCAATGATTTCATCTTCGACGAGCAAGGTCAAGTCAAGACCGCGTGTCTACAAAGGAAAGATAGAAGTCGATTGATCCAAGCTCTTCGCACCCGCCTTCGCTTCGTTGCTATCTTGAGCATCTTCTTGGCTCCCTTCACCATTACTCTAAACTCCATCTACTATTTCTCGCGCTACTACGCTGTAAGTTGAAATGGTCCTCCTTCAAACTGCCTGTTTCAGTGCTAATGTATTTTAGGAATTTCGCGCTAGCCCATCCGCCATCGGTGCACGAACTTTTACTCCTCTGGCAGAATGGAAGTTCCGTGAATTCAACGAACTTGACCACGATTTCCGTCACCGCATCAAGCAGGCACATCCGATGGCAGCTGCCTATCTTGATCAATTTCCCAGAGACAAGACTCATCAGTTTCTACAGTTCGTGAGCCTCGTCAGTGGTACTCTGGCAGGCCTTCTGACCATTGCCACTTTGTGGGATTCGGAACTATTTCTTGGCTTCGAGATCACACCTGGTCGCACAGCTTTCTTCTACGTTTCTATCCTTTTGGCAATTGCCACTGGAGCGCGAAGTGCTATTCCCGACGAAAGCAAGGTTCACGAGCCCATCTTCCACCTGATGAATGTCATTGATGCCACTCACTACTGCCCTGCCCGCTGGAAGAAGCAGCTACACAGTGATGAGGTCAGGGTCGAGTTCTCTGCCCTTTATCAGATGAAAGTCATGATATTCCTCGAGGAGATTTTGAGTCTTTTGATCGCTCCTTTTATCCTGTGGAGAAACTCTGGAAAGCGGAGCGAAATGATCATCGACTTCTTCCGCAACTCCACGGTCCAGGTTGATGGGCTTGGTCACCTGTGCACATTCGCAGTCTTTGAATTTAGGAAGAGCAAAAATGTTGAGGATGATGTGGATAAAGACGTCGATGGGTTACGCGAGGAATACTTCGGCACCAAAGACGACAAGATGGCCATGTCGCAATATTACTTCATGGAGCGCCTGGGCAAGTATGACCGACAGCAGGCTGCACGACACAACCGTCCACATGGCATACAGCTACCTCCAGCGTTCCCTCCGCTAGAGACTCCTGCCACCATGCGGGGTAGGAATGTAAGGGAGCCTTCCTCGCATCAGCCGTCACCGCATCAGTCTTTGTTGCTAGACGTTCCGCGACAGAAGGCTGGTTCAGCGCCCTACAGAAAGGCCGGGGGACAGCGTCTAGCGCAGTTGCGTGCCGGTGGTAAACGCCACAATCCGGCAGACTACTTGAGTCCCAATGAGGGCGAAGAAGACCACATTGCGGGTCTCGACGCCATGACTACAAGCAGACTCATCGAGCAGGACAACAATCTATCGGACTCTTGGAAAGCATTTGGCGAAAGAGCCGATATGGAGGATTTAGAGGTGGCTAATGAGCGACGTCCGAACAACGGAGTCTTGGGACTTCTCGTCGAATATTCCAAGGCACATGCTGGCGGCAAGGGACCTAAGATAGGTTGATGATGAATGATATCCCTAGGCGTTGGCAGAAGAAAATAGACAGGTGCATTGATGATGATGCTATCTTCTACATCACAGCATCGGAGTTTGGCTAGGGTTTTGCTTTTGGCGTTCAGAGCTTCAGAAATGGATAGACGAGAAATGATCAACGACGAGCCAAGTGCTCCTAAAATATGTACATGCAACGATGGAACTCCGAAAGTGGTATGACGACGATCTGCACTGACTCGAAACTCCCTGACTTGTATCACATCGTACACCTCCCACTCCAAAGTTTCACAACGCCAGCAAACCCAGCAAAACACCCTACCCCTATACCCGCTTCGCCATCTTCGAGTTCCTAATACCTACACCCTGTCATACGTCCATACCTCCCTCACAAACCCCATCGAGCCAGTGGGGCACTACCACTCGAACTACCTCGTCGTCGACCCGACTCGCGTATCCTCCTCGAACCCACAGCAACAAAGTCGAAACGCCGACCAACAGACGCACGTGGTTCTTCTTGGGAACGTCGGACGATGTGTCCCCTCCGGACCTGGATGATGAGTTGGAGAGATCAGGTAGAAGAGGGTGGTTTTATACACACGAGGACTGGAGTTCAACAGATATACAGTTAAAAATGCAAGAGACGTAGTACAGAACTGTGAACTTGTTTGAAGAAGTGATGATGAGAGAAATTTGTAGACTGCTGCTCCAGCAAACAGTGATGGGCGGGTTTTGTGCACGTCAAAATGCAGAGTTGGAAGTGTGGGTTGATGAATGTCCACTGAGAGGGTGTGGGTGAAAGGGCTCTCACTGAACGGAGCGATGGATTTGGAAAACTTTGTGCATTTTAATGGACGTATGAGGGAATAGTGGGTGGTGTTGAGATGGAGGAAAGATGTCAGGGGCAGTGCCTCTTCACTTACTAGATCTCAATGGACATGGCGGTCCACTTGAATGATTTCATGCATTTTGATGGGTACGCTTAGAGTTGTGGACGGCCGAAGAGATCAAGCACAAAAGTCTTGAAGAAGGACAAAGGTACAGAAAACATAATTCATGTAGATTCTAATTTCTAGGTCATCTAATTTGCTAAAACGAGAGGAGGCGAAGAACTTTTCTAGTGCATCTCACCACTCTCGGCAATACTCTTCTGGCAAGCAGCCAAGATTTTCGCCTGTCTAGCGACATCGCCGAGACGTCCAATGACTTCCTTGTTTCCATCGTAGAAGCCATAGATAGCGTAGGGAATACCCACATCATCGCAGAACTCTTGGACAAGCTTTTGGGCTCTACGCAGGTTGTGGCGAGGCATGCGAGGATACAGGTGGTGAATAGCTTGGAACTGAAGACCACCGTGGAAGAAGTCGAGCCATTGAGGACAGTCGACATCCATGGTTGTGCGAAGCATACGCTGAGGGAAAGATTCGTTGACACCGAGATCAGCAGTGCTCATGGCGAAGTGGCTGAGTGTGATCTGAACGTGAAGGGGCATCGTGACGGCGTGACTGATCATGATGAAAGCGAAACGACTCCAGCCATCGGGAATGCTCTTGTACAAGACTTGGTAGCCGAACCAGTACCAGAAGAAAAACTGGCCGGCAATCTCAAACCAGCGGTGCCACCATGCAGGACCTTTGCGAGGACCAAGACCAAGGATGAGGTACTCCCAGCTCAGGCGATAGAGATTGAAGCGGCCAACGCAGAGGATAGGGTAGTATAACCAATGTTGATATTGAACAAGGAATTTTGCGAAAGGGTCGTATGTCATGACGCGGTCGTAGTATGTAGATCGGAGCGACTTGAAAAAGCGATGGGAGATGGCGAAGAAAGGCATGTGCTCGATATCGGGGTCGTGCTCCGGAGAGTTTGTGATGATGTGGTGGACATTGTGACTGCGTTTCCACCATCCTAGACTCAAACCTCCAAGAAAATCTGCAATGACCATGCCAATGACAGTGTCAACGTGGAACTTGTGCGTGATACCCATATGACCAGCATCGTGAGCACTGAAGACCAATTGGTGCCAGAAGAAACCAAGGAAGACGGCAGACGTGCAGTACCATCCGTAATGCAAGGTGGTAAGGAACATAGCGAACAGGAAAGAGTATCGTGATATCTCAATCGCGTAGGATTTGTAGTTGCAGTTGTAGAGGCCTTCGCTTCTCATACGCTGGTCCAACGAGCGGTACTTTTTCATAATGTCACCCTGCGTCTTTTGATCCAGCTCGGGATATTTCTCCAAGTCGTTGTTGATCTGGTCTTTCGTCCAGTCGCTCTCGGGGTCGTGGATGTTGTGTGGTTTCTCGTTGTCGACGTCCAGCGACGACATGGATGTGGAGGAGGATGCTCGTGACATGACGGGCTTGCGCTGGCGGAGTTGTGCATCGACAGGTTCGAACAATGGTGAGGGCTCTCCTGAGCTTGCCTGACTTGACGAATCGTGCTCTTCATCGAGGATATGGTCCTCGGCGTCAAGGACATGTTTCAATCGAAATTGACCTCCTTGAATTGGGGGAAGGAAGTTGGACCAGCGTCCTTCAATGACACCGATCTGGTAGGCGTGCATACGCTCGAGGGCTTCGGCGGAGTGCAGACTGGATATGCAATCAGAAAGAGCTCAAGTATAGCCAATTGACACTATAAAGCAACCTACGCTGTCACTTCATCTGTAGCATCTCTACCGATCATATGCATGATCGCCTTGTCACCGCCAGGGTGATATTTGAGCCACGCATCGACCTTGAGCACCTTCCCATTCATGACAATAATTGATCGGCCTTCAGCAATCAGAGCTTCGACTTCTCTTCGGCTGAAGACTCGCTCGCGCCGACTGATCATCTTGACGGAACTCATAGTGGACGATTTCAATGGAGAACGACAGACAACATGCCCACGAACAAGACCAGTTGAGATTCACAAAAGGAGCCACAGAAGCTTGTTGAAAAGACCCTTTCGTATCGACTGACCTGGACCAAACACGAGACTCTCACGCCTTCCCCACAATTCTGCGCCACTCCGACATGCAACTCTTGACGAGACCCCCCTTGTGTTCGGCTTGTTGCATACCGAGACGAGACTGTATTGTCTGTTGATATCCATGAACCAGCCTTGATACTGGTATGTAGTATTTCGCTACTATCCTTACATTGTGGAATTTTGTCCTACGTTCGGTTTTGCCCCAAGAACGAGACGATTGTCAAGACTTCGGCCACTCACTTCCGCATCGTGCTTCGTACAAGAACGATAATATCTGACATTGCATCGAACAGCAAAGGATCATAGTTGATATATTCAACTTGACTCAATTGCAATCATGGCCACTGGTTACTTCCCCGAAAGGCTAAAAGATGCCACATTGCCGCCTTCACCGGCCATGTCACCAGGACCAACAGCACAAAGATCAAGTGCGCTCCAAAGCAGAATTACGAGTGTACTTGCTGCATCCTACTCAGATCTGGAGATCCGGGATGCATTGGAGACTCTGGATGCCCGTCAGGTTCATAACACAGCGGAAACAAGGCGTAATCTCCGACTGGACGCACAGCAGGAACTGATACAATGCAATGGAGAGATTATTCGTGACTTTGGACAAGTTGCACAGGTAAGAAGAAACTCGATTCTGGTTTTTATATACGGCTAACCGTCGTACAGCAACTGCAACGGGTGGGAGCAGCCATTGAGGATCTCAACAAGCTGTGTTCAAATATGCGATCACACATCTCTGCCGCTAATAGAGAAACTGGCCCCATGTTGGAGGAAAGTACAGCAATGATGGCCCAAAGACAACAGACCGAGACCAAGCAGCAACTCTTGGGCGCTTTTACTTCACACTTCCTCTTGTCAGACGCCGAGATTACTTCGTTGACCTCTACTGCGGAACCGGTCACAGATGCTTTCTTCCAAGCATTGACTCGAGTCAAGAAGATTCACGACGACAGTCAACTGCTTCTGGGGACCGAAGATCAACAACTGGGTCTCGAGATCCTGGAGCAAAGCTCGAAACAACTGAACGCAGCTTTCCAAAAGCTCTTCCGCTGGACGCAGCGGGAGCTTCGTACCTTGGATCTTGAGAACCCTCAGCTTAGCATTTCCGTTAGACGAGCTCTTCGTGTGTTAGCTGAGAGACCTGCACTTTTCCAGAGCTGCCTTGACTTCTTTGCCGAGAACAGAGAGCAAGTACTTTCGGATGCCTTCTATGCTGCTCTGACAGGAGGATCCGCTCAGCGTATCGGAGGTCCTGCTTCGGGTAAGGCGATTGAACTCAGCGCACACGATCCGCTGCGTTATGTCAGTGACATGCTGGCTTGGGCGCATGCTGCTACAGTCGGTGAGCATGAAGCCTTGCAAATCCTATTTATCTCGGACGCAGACGAGATCTCAAGGAACATCAAAGCAGGCCGCGAACGCGAACCCTGGCTGCAGATTACCGATGGCACTGATGGTGAAGAAGTCGCGGCTTTTGACGGCAAGAAGGCGCTTAATGACTTGGTGGATCGCGACTTGTCTGGTGTACTTCGCCAGTTGCGTCAACGCGTTGAACAGACGATCCAAAGTCATGAGGATGCAACTTTGGCCTACCAGATTTCCAACCTCATCCGATTCTATTGCTCCATCTTCGTACCACTTCTTGGACCGGAGTCGACAATCATTCAGACGCTACAACCGATCACGCAAAAGGCTTTCGAGCAGTTCAGGACACTGATGAGAGATCATATCGCCAACATCCACAGCGATGTTTCCGTCACACCTCTGGACCTCTCACCGCCTGACTTCTTGTTGGAAGCACTGGAGACGTTGAAAGGTTTGATGAAGAGCTACGATACCTCACTAGCCAACGCTTCATCGGGCGAGGATCGCACTGGCTTCCAAGCTGTACTTGAAGAGGCACTCGACCCTTACTTGGCAGGTTGCGACAGCATTTCCAAAGGAATGGGAGCACCACAGAGCCAGATCCTTGCCATCAATTGTCTTCTTGCAACCAAGGAGACGCTCAAGGGCCGATCGTTCACGGCAGACCGTTTAGACCAGGTGGACGAGGCGGTAGAAGATCAAGCAGAGAGGCTTGTACTTACAGTTCACGCATGGTTTGTGTCAGAATCAGGTCTCAAGCGACTCTTCGACGGCCTCAAAGAGTACAAGGATACCAACCTTGGTCAAGGCATCGCTGGCATCAGAAAACTGAGAGAGATGCAGCCTGATAGATTGGCAGACATGGCACAGAAACTGGACGCATTCCTACCAGGAGCGATGGAAGATGCCAGAGCATTCGTTGGCAAGCTTGCAGATAAGAGGATGGTGCGTGAGGTGTGCGACAAGGCAGCAGACCTGTTTGTGGAGGAGTTCGAGTCGGCCGAGAGAATCGTGATTGGCTTGGACGAGACGATACTGGCCGAGCAAGGCGAAGAATTGGAGGAAGGCATGCTGCTCCGCGACGTCTTCCCTCGCACAAGCGATGAGATCAAGGTGCTGCTGAGCTAGACATAAACATGAAGATTGAAAACGGTATCATTTGAACATTATAAGGTTGTCATCCGAGACTTCTGGGTATATGTGTGAAATCAAAGGGTGCCCTTCTTCTTTTCCCACTCGGCGGGAGTCATGCACTTTGGTGTCCAGGCGTGGATGGCAGCAATCTCGGCTTTGAGGGTGTTGTTGACAAGGCGATGGCGGGCGAGCGACGTCTTCTTCTCGAACTGTGGTGATACGATGATGGCTTCGAACATTTGACCGCATCCACCTGGTATCGTCAGTGTCGTCGTCGCAGGAGGAAGTGGATCTTATCGCGATTACCTGACAGATCCTGGATGTCTACGTGCTGCGCCTCGAGTTTCTCGATCAAAGTGGCCTTGAGGGTCTCGGGGGTGACACCCGAGGAGTGCTGGTTTTGCACGGCTTCAACGTCTGTTCTGGCGCTCATGATTTGGTGATCGAATGTATGATTGACTGCTAAGGTGGATTGTCGCAAAAAGTGCTGCTTCCTCTCAAGACGTCGAAGAATGACGCAGCCAGCGTGGGAGCTTTGGCCTGGACTTTCACTTTCTCGACCAGCAACTCGAAGTCTTTCAATCTCTGTACAATCGTTCCTTCCTGTCGCACACTCTGTATGTTCTCGGCTACTCTACGTCGTGCAATCAAGATGAGTTCAACAACTTCTTCGGCCCCCTTCTCAAAGGCCGTCACCGGCGCAATGCGTAAACTGTTCGTCAGTGCTTCTTTGCATATCATCGCATCGCTAATGTAGTCAGCTACCCAGAGGCGCTCGCCGACAAGAGCTGGGACAACACTGGTCGTACGTCTATACTCTCGAACCTCTTTCCTACACACAACTCTGACCTGCATCAGTCCTTCTCGAATCGCCTTTCGACCCCATCCGTCGCCAGATGAACTCGGCCCTCTTGACCATTGACTTGACCAAGGCTGTCGCCGACGAAGCCATCGAACGTGGAGACTCCATCATCGTAGCCTACCGTACGCCCATCCGATGAACGAATATCTACTCGAAGCAAGCACGCCTAACTTTACGTCAAGCATAGATCCCATCATCTTCAGAGGTCTCAAGAGCCTGTCCCTAGCCGACACCCAACAACAAACCCTACTACGTCTGGCCGCAGAAGGCATCAGCGTATACAGTCCCCACACAGCCATTGACTGCGCACCCGGTGGCCTAGGCGACTGGCTCGCCGACATCGTCTCCGGCACCCCCATGAGTGCAGAAGAACTGGCCGCCCAAGCAGAGCAAAAGCAAGAGGAACTGAGCAATCAAGAGCCAGAGACACCTAGTCAACAACTGAAGCGACCTACTTTCCAACTCCAACACCACCCCAGTCAACTCAGCATCAAGGATCGCACGCTCAAACTCGGCAACGACACGCACACTCGTCGTCCTATTAAGCCTTCATCCGTACCTGGATATCAAAACACAACTGCTGGTATGGGCCGTATCGTCCGTTTCAACACCCCTCAGCCCTTGTTGGAGATCATCGACCGCATTGGTCGTGGACTTGGAAACCCCAAGGGCTTCCCCATCGCCATCCCTCAAGGCAAGACTATGGACGAAATCGACATCTCCAGTGTCGCTATTTGCGCCGGCTCCGGTGGCGGTGTATTCGGCGGTTTAGGCAAGAATGGCGAGGAAGATGTGGATTTGCTGTTCACTGGCGAACTGAGCCATCATGAAGCATTGGCTGCAATTGAGCAGGGTAAATGCGTTATCGCATTGTTCCACTCAAACACCGAGAGAGGCTTCTTGCATGGAGTTTTGAAGCCTCAATTGGAGAAGAGTGTCAAAGAGGAGTGGGAGCGTGTGAGAAAGGAAGAGAAGGGTAAGGCTGGTTTGAGCGAGGATTACCTCGAGGCTCTCGAGGATGATCATGTCGAGATTCATGTTAGTGAGGTCGACCGTGATCCTTACGGCATCATGATCTCCAAGGATGAGATCTAGAGTCAGACATGGTTGAACGATTGAGGACGGGTCAAAACAGGGCTGGGACAATCAGGCATTGGTGATGAATCTTGGAAAAAGGCTTTATATACCCCTGTCATAATAGCTTTATAAAAGAAGTAAAGAAGAGCAGAAAAAACACAGGTATCTCTTTGAAAAACGCCAACCCAATCCTACCCTCCTTTTGTCACGGAACCCACCCATCACACCAGTTGCAAAATCATCAAGCAACAACACCGACATTCTGCGCAGCACCAGCCCTAGCATTTCTATTCTTCCTCACAGCACCAGGTCTAGCCAAAGTATATTTGGCAAACGCTCTAGCCAACGCCTTTTTACAGCTGACCTTTTGACTGCCGACGAAAGAGTCGATGGCGACGGCAATGGCGCGATCGATATCCGTGCTGCTGCAATATTCGGATAATCTCATCTTCGCAAAGGATTCGGAGATTCGGAGGATAGATTCTAGATGACGGACCTGTTGTTTTGATGTCAGTAAAAGAGAATTGGAGGGGTTGGTTGGTGATGAAGAGCAAGGAACTTACAGTGATGGGATAAGCGCCTGTAGCGAGCGACTCCCTACGCATATCCGCAAACAATCTCGCAATCTTATCCTGGTCGATTTGGTACAATCTAGGACGACATCTCTCACGCGCGTAAAGGATGTATTTACGTAACAGTTCTTGCGGGATCTCGCCTTGTTTTGATGTTCCGACGTCGCCGTCAACTTCCATGTTGGCATCTTGCATGCTGTTGACTGGTGCGTCGTTGGCCGAAGAACTGAGTGTAGGGTGAGCTCTGCCGTGGGAGTTTACGACGAAAGCGGCAAGACGCTCGTCTTCTTCTGGGTCCACGGTATCGCGGACGACGCAGAGGATGTCGAAACGGGACAAGATAGGCTCGGTAAGTTCGACGTTTTGAGAGAAGGGGACTGTGCCGTTGTATCTGCCGCCGATGGGGTTGGCTGCGGCGACGACAGCACAGCGGGCTTGGAGGGTGGTGACGATACCGGCCTTGGAGATGGAGATGGTTTGTTGTTCCATGGCTTCGTGGATGGAAGTGCGGTCTTGGTCGTTCATCTTGTCGAACTCATCGATGAGACATGTTCCTTTGTCTGCGAGCACCAAAGCACCACCTTCCAATGTCCATTCTGAAGTCATAGGGTCGCGTCTTACAGAGGCGGTCAAACCAACAGCGGAAGCACCTTGACCGGTAGCGAAGACGGCTCTGTGTGCAGTACTTTCTATGTACTTCAGCACTTGCGACTTTGCGGTACCAGGGTCTCCGAGAAGCAACACGTTGATGTCACCTCTGATGGAGTGTTTGCCTTGGGCTTCCTTGCTCACACCACCGAACAGACTCAGTGCGACTGCTGTCTTGATGTCGGTGTGGCCATAGATACTGGGTGCGATACTGTTGATGACCTTGTTGACAATCTGAGGGTCTTTCGACAAAGCACGAATCTCGCGCTCGTCTTCCTCGGTCAACCTGAAGCCAGACAGCTGGTCATGAGACTTGACGACATGGTTAGCTTCCAGGATCGTGGCAAATACAGGGAAGCCGTTCTTGTTGTTCAATTGAGCATCGTAGTTGTTGCGGTAGATACCCGTAATCTCGACTTCCTCACCAGGCTTGGCCGAGTCTATGAGATCCCACAAAAGAATGACTTCTCTGTGACGAGGCAGACGACCGGCAGGCACAGTTCCAGGAGACTCTTGAAGAGTGATTTTCTGGTAGTTGCGGTAGACGGTCTTCTCGGAGTTGACTGTGAAGGGGCCACGGGACTGGCAGTTCTGGCAGAAGGAGATCTTGACTTCGGAGTTCGAATCTTGAGGGAATGGACCCAGAGTCACACCACACTTGGTGCAGTCGAATTTGATGTACTTGAGCTGAGGGAAGACACCGGTGCGACGAGTGACAACTCCGCTGACTCTGACAAGGCAGTTGAGGTGATTTTGACGCAGCTCTCTCAATGTGTAAGCTGTGGGTACACCCATGATACGAACGTGAATCTCAGAGTGGATACGTTCGTAGTCGGGGTAGTGATAAAGAGTGACATCCATGGCAACGCGGTCGAAGATTGAGAGGGTTTCGGTGGGTGCGTTGGCAACGAAGTATGCCAGTGTTGGTTTCGTCAGACTAAGGTGGTCATAGTCGATTTCGAGGGATTCGGCGTTGATCTCACCCAGGGTGCGGATGCGGACACCGTAGACGGAGATACCGTTGTCATCAACGAATTCAGTCAAGAATGACTTGAATTCACGAGAGATACCACGATGGACTGCGGGCTGGACAATCCAGTCGGTCAAGTTCGAGGCCTTGATGTCTGCCAAAGCTTCGGCTGAGAGCTCCTCTGTCATGATATCTTCAGTCATATCCATATCGTCCTGCTCCTCATCGTATCTGTGTCGCCGCCTGCGGGGTTGTCTGGTCAGGTCCATCAAGTCATCCTCGTCCTCGTCCAGAGCTACTTGGGGTCTCCTTTGGCGTGCGAGCTCGCGATCACGACGGTTGAGGCGGGCATCGAGCTGTCGTCTGGAAGCCAGATCCAGATCATCGTATTCTCCTTCATCGTCAATATCCTGGCCTTCGTAGAAATCATCTGCGGGTCTTCTGTAGTCGTTCTCGAAGTTGTCGCCGAACAAATCGACACCATTGTCGTCTTCGATAAGTTCATCTGCGTCGTCAATGTCTTGGATCTGGTCCTCCTCGGGCTCAATGATGTCATCTACGTCGTCGAGATCATCGTGTTGTGGTAGCATAGGCGGTGATGAAGCAGGAGGACTTGATGGAGGAGCGGCAGAGGATGAGCGCATCTCTACATCTTCGTCGTCTCTTTGGCGTTTGCGGCTGGCAGCAGCGGCCGATGATTCAGGAGCTTCGATCGGTGAACTGTGAAGGTGTGAGTTTGGACGACTGTAGCTCCATCTCATGGATCCTACATACCTCATGATTATGAAAGTGTGGATGGTGGAGGGTGTAAATGTCAAATGATTCGGATGGTGCTTTGTTGATTGCCAAAAGCACTCAGCCGAAACATTCGTCGCGACCCCTCGGCGCGTGCCGCGTAAAGTGCAATTTCATCCCAATCGGGAAAGTCGCGACACGCGCATCATCCATCGTCGCTGCTCTTTATCTGCCACAAACTACTGCATGATCATGTCTCAAAATACCGAAGCCTCACAGACCGCCCAAGAGTGGGTTTGATTCCCCCGAGCATTTCGATTCATTCTAACCGCTCATAGATTCATTGCGAGCCAACTTCAACTCGAAGCCGACGCGCGTGAAGCTCTTCCTTATGTACGCGCGAATACCATCAAGATATATGACAACTACTAATCAAACCAGCAATTCGATACTTGCACAAAACCTCTCGGTCCACTCAGGCAGGCCATCTTTGCTTGCCTGACATGCAATCCTCCTCCCACATCAGACAACAAATCACATACTCCGGCTGCTGTCTGCTACTCGTGCAGCATCTCTTGTCACGGCGAACATGAACTGGTCGAGCTCTTCACCAAACGCAACTTCGTATGCGACTGCGGTACCACCAGAATTCTCTCGTCGCCATGTACGCTCCGTCTGAACGAGTCCACCAGCCAGAAGGGTGACGTGACTGGCGACACTCCTGCAGAGACCAACAAGTACAACCACAACTTTGCTGGCCGCTTCTGTGCATGTGACGATCAATACGACCCGGAGAAAGAGAAAGGAACCATGTTCCAATGCTTGGGCTTGGGCACTGTAGAAGATGGTGGTTGTGGAGAAGACTGGTGGCACCCTGAGTGTCTGATGGGCTTGCCGAGACCTCAACCTACCGAAACTACTCCCAAGGAATACAAGGAAGAGACAAAGCAGCCCATTATTGAAGGCCAAGAAGAGACAGCACAGCCCACCGACGTTCAAGAAGAAGTCGATGAGGCACCTCTACCGCCAGGCTTCCCCGCCGAGGACGACTTTGACCATCTCATCTGCTACAAATGCGTCAATTCGTTCCCCTGGATCAAACAGTACGCCAGCCAACAAGGCTTTCTGGGTCCCGTTTACCACAAGCAGCCATCTGAGAGCAACGAGGTGAAATCTGAGGATAAGCCTACACGAGATGCAAGCCTGTCGTCATCAGAGACCAACAAGAAGAGAAGTGCCGAGGACGAATCAGAAGAGTCCGCGTCTAAGAAGACAAAGGTCGAAACTGAGGGTGTCATCGCGGAGACAACTACCCCTTCAGCCACCACACCTGCTGAAAACGCTCCTCCTCTGCACACCAGACTCCCATCAGCTCCAACCGGCACTTTCTCCCTCTTCCTTAAAGAAGACTTCCGCAACCACTTCTGCCGCTGCCCTTCCTGCTTCCCTAACTTAAAGTCTCATTCACAACTCCTTGAGGAAGAAGAAGCCTACGAACCACCAGTCTCCGAAAGCGACGACGAAGAAGCACAAAACGGACGTGGTAGTGTTGGTTCAGGAAGCACATATGAACGCGGCGAAGCTCTACTCAGCAACATGGATCGTGTCAAAGCCATTGAAGGTGTCATGGTCTATAACCATTTGCGCGACAAGGTCAAGACTTTCCTGCAGCCTTTTGCTGAGAGCGGTCGACCTGTTGGAGCTGAGGATATCAAGGCTTACTTTGAGAAGCTGAGAGGTGATGAGGAGGGTATCAGACTTGCTGGTGCTGGGGCTGGTGCCGCGGATGAGAGTCAGGAGGGCAGTCAGTAGACATGCATTCTCTATGAAATCTGGGGCTGGAAGGGAAAGGGAAGGCAAGGATAAGTGAAAGATACGACGCTATGGTAGATAGTCTCGAAAAAGAGAACAGTAATCTACTTAACGAAAGGAATAGTACTGATACCGTAATATTCTAGATCGTAAAAGTCATACCGAGTAGGTTGTCAGAATTTTTAATCTTTCGTTTTGGTGGAATCGTCGCACACGCCGATCGATTACAAATTCTTAGACCTGCTCGAGTACCTGCTAGTACTACCAAGTACAGTCTCGAGTATTGGGAAGATTAGAATAGATGATTAGATGATTGACAATTAGGTTCGAGACAACAGTAGTGTCCGAGATGTAGAAGTCAGGATTCGCAAAGATGTTGACTAGTAAGGTCTCTATCTTGTTATCGACATATTCGGGCAGCACCTTAATTCTCTTCATGTAGTTGTAGATCTTTTGAGCTATAAGTAGTCTCTTCTCTAGTTATCTTTAAGGTATTCGTAGATCTCCTCTACGAGTTGGTATATGGTCTGCGCTACGACGTCCGCATCATCGTTATTAATATATAGATAGGTTGAGAAGGGTAAATATCGTAGTCCTTTAGAGGCTCTTCGAAGAGATTCAATATCGTTAGCGCCGACATCCTGCTATCGGTAAACCTAATCTTAACTATGTTGTTTATAGCTTTGGACACGATCTTTCGTCTTCTTCGTCGTCGTCTTCTTCTTCTTCTTATTCGGTGAACCTCGTAAGAGGTGTCGAGTTGCATCTGGCGACTCCAGGATAATCGATGGGCGAATTGGGATCAGTGTTCTTCCTGTTGCCAGGCGACAGATGGGATGATGGCTGTTGGTCACCCTTCTTGAGACTCGGGTGGTTGTGGCTTAACTGACAGCATGGAGAAACTTCAAAGCGACGACATGCGCAACCCGGTCATCGCGTGCAGTAATGTTTAGCCATCAGAATGCGCAATGTTCTGGTGATTCGATCATTTGTCCGGAGAGGAGAGCTGTTTGAAAGGCTCTCAGTAGTGGACATGTCTTCCTCCTCAAAAACGACTTAATAACCATCTCTGAAAGCTTCATCGCTCTCAATATGACCAAGTCATCCTCATTTCTTATTCGTATTCTTACACTTCGTCCTCCGTCTCTTCCTTTCCCACTCATATCCTCACGCCCCAATTCCTAGCCATATTAACAGTAGCCACGCCTTGGAAACCAATCCACTCTCTAAAGTTCCTGTACGCACCTCCCACCACCCTCGCCTCCTCCAACCTCCTGTTCAAAAACTCCTCTGTATCTTTGAAATCCGTGCTCTTGTCTGTAGTTGAATACGTCTCTGTGGCCGCATAGATGGAACTCAACGTCGCACGCTTGGTGTACCATGAACTATCTACCGCTTCATCATCAGCCAGGAACCAGATTTCGTCGGCGAGGAGGAAGAGTTCGCGGAGGGAAGGGGGGATGTTTCCAGCTAGGGACATGAGACCTAGTGCCTATTTGTCCCTGAGTTAGTACAACCGTAATGTATGAAGTTGGGAAGGGTATAGGACAAACCTCCTGCCACCTCCCCTGCACCCCCACCTCCACGTTCCCCCTCAACCTCTCCATTACCAACGCCCTCACTTTCCCCGTAACACCCAATCCAGCTTCCTCTGCAAATTGCACTCTTTCCTTCAACCCCAATCTCTGCGTCCGTAGATGGTACAACACCAGCTCAAATTCGGCTTTTGGGAACAAGTTTGTAGAGGCATCTAGGTATCCTGCGTCGCGGGCGCCTTGGCGGAGAGATTGTGGTGTCCAGCCGGAGGAGGGAACGTGGAGGAGAGCGGAAGAGAGGATTGCAGTTTCGGTTGGTGGGTAGGGTGGTGGGAGGGGGGTTTCGTAGCTGTAGTATGTGCGGGTGGAGAGGAGGGGGCGGAATGAGACCGGAGGTTGGAAAAGTTTCCGCGTCGAGGTGCGAAGTAATGGTTGCATTGTGATGTATGTTTGTGTTTGTATGTCTGTGTGAGGTGGTAGAGAAATCGAAGGCGTGGGAGCTGTCGCACGACTTTCTTGGAGGCTTCGGCGATGTCATCAGCACTTTCTCCGCCTGCTGGGGTGCCAAGGCTGACTATACAGATAGATAAGTGCCACCACGATACTGATTCTTGCAGCGAGGCAATCTTCACTAGGTACTGAGCTCACTAGACGGTACGACATGGTCCTGACAAAGGCGAGCCTTCAAATTGCTGGTGTTAGTTTTGATTTCTTCTCGGCACACTGAGACATTGGGATACTTCATGGGTTTGACGACGATGGAAGCATTCGACAGCAAAACAACAACAAATCAAGCCTAGAGAGCTCGCGACTGGCAGAGATCCAAGCAGAGGTAATCATAGCTCATAACGGATGTTTAAGTACTATCCGAACGCGCGTATCCTGCGAGAAAAGTCAAGTACGATGCCCGAAGAACCAGAGACAGGGTTGCCCAGCTTACAGTTTTTCTTAACCATTTTCAAGTCCTCGATCATATGGATCACTCTTGAGACCTGCTCTTCTGAAACATGTCATTCGGAGGGTTCAAACAGGAACACATTTTAAGTGTGGATAGGTGGTTGGACTGGTTCATAAAACCATCTTGTTTGACTGAGAGGATAGGAATCGAATCCACGATCTACCAGCGGTCGTTGTCATCGCCGTAGCGCTCGTCATCTCTACCTTGGTCGTAGGCATTGTCCATGCGGTCGCCGAATCGGTCGGCATCATCGCCCCAGCCTTCGACCTTGCCCACGCCCTCGCCAACGAAGCCGGCAACATCCTCAGGCACATCCTCAACGTCCTGGACAGCGTTGTCCCACTTGTTCTCTGCGCCATACTTCATACGGTCATAATCATTCTCGATGTCCTGGGGGATGTCTTCAACTTCGCCGACCTGTGGATCGATTGTTAGTAGGTAGTCAGATCACTACATGGTCGAGGGGTCTTGCCTTGCGACCTGTCCAGCGGGCTGCATCTTCAGGAGCGTCTTCCACACGGTTCTCGAAGCGGTCGAACTTCTCCTCAGCTCTGTACTTGTCTTCCTCCCAGTCCTCTTTGACTTCATGACCCTCGTGCATGAGTAATGCACCACCAGCGAGGCCTGCTGCGGCGCCCATAGCTCCGTAGGCCAATCCGTTGTGGTTCTTCTTCTGATGTTGAGGTTGCTGTTGTTGCTGCTCGTAGCCGCCGTATTGGCCCTGGCCCTGAGGAGGACCTTGGTTGTAGCTGCTGCCATACCCACCGCCATACCCGCCAGTGCGACCGGGATGTTCGAAGGTGCGTTCACCATTCTGGTCGTTTATGAACAGCCATCGGTTGTCACGGTCATCCCAGACTGCACGCCATGGAGGTGGCACCTGAGGTGTGCCTTGAGGACCAGAGTTGTAGCCTTGTTGCGGGCCGCCGTAGCCTTGCTGTTGGCCTCCATATCCTTGCTGGGGACCACCGTATCCTTGTTGTTGGCCTCCATAGCCTTGTTGAGGGCCACCATAGCCCTGCTGTGGACCGCCGTAGTTGCCTTGAGGTTGTTGACTGTAGCCACCTTGCTGACCGCCGCTACTGCTCTGGCCTTGGTGGGTGAATTCGTTGATGAGGTTACCGAGTAAGCCCATAGTTGTAAGTTGTGTCAGGTGTCGTGGATGTGAAGGACTAGATGGAGGGAAAGTAAGTAGAATAGATGGAGAGGAAGTGAGGATAATAAGCAAGTGTAGCGGTGTAAAGGGATGATGAAAGAACGTCCTAGCTATCCGAGAGTTGCCCGCATCACATTGATCTAGATTCAGCCCCACGTCACAACAGAAAGCTCATTCGCAGGAATACGAAGGTCGGACATGAGGTATTTTCGAGTGCACGGATTGGCTCGTTACAATAATATGGCGTCGGTCGTTTCTTGCTTCTGTGGCTGTGTGTATCTATTTGAGATTCTGCTCAGCCTGGCAGTCAGCCGACGACACAGCAAGGCTCTTTTGCTTGCGACCGCAGCTGTAGATATTCCCTCGGTTCATACACATGTTCACCAAGGGTCTTGGCCAAGCCGGCCGTGCAGCCTGGAAAGCTTGCTTCGCCAGTTAAGCTTTGATAATCTGATGATCATGATCCAAGTTGACAGCATACAAGACCACACCCATCGTTGCCATCAGTTCGCATCTTCCATGTTTTTTTTGCGAATAGCATTGTCGCCGTAGAAATGCTCTCGAAGGTAACGCAAATCCAACATAGCCCCAAGAGCTCCACCCTCCCCGTATGCTAAAGTTTGTCATTACTACTGCTGTCAAAAGGCACGATGATTTTCGAAAGTAGAGCTAGGCCCAAGGAGAGGGTGTCAAATGGTCGCTCTCTGTGGCCGACGTGCTCTTTCTCAAAATTATCGTGCATTTTGATGGATGGAACATGCGCATCGCTGCGGGTGAGAGTCGAAGTGACAAATTTAAGCATACAGGGAGTCCGCTCGTGAAGCTGGCGAGTCCCACATGTACCACGTTTGCGATCTGGAATACCACGACGTCGATATTGTTCCTTTCGCCGAGCAGATCACAGTTCTCTTGTTCGAGACCATCGACCACAGCGTGCTCGATTTCCATAACTACAGCCACCCACAAGCTGGAGAGTTCACCGCCGATCGCGACTTCGCCAAAGATTTGCTCCGTGTTGCTCAAGACGTCTTTGAAAATACTGGTTGGCCTGGAGGATGTATCACCAACGATTCCTTCAGAGCTTCCGTTGGCCTGAACTGGAAGATGCCTGTCGTTCAAAACGATGTGAAGAGATTGCTGTGGACCAAGTGACAGTTTCCAGCACATCACATCGACCCTCAAGCCGCAGCGATGCGCATTGATTAACGCATCAAAATGCACGATGGTATTGAGTAATGGCACGTCGTCCACAGAGAGCGATACTTGGAGGTCCTTCTCCTTGTTTGCCCCCTGCGTACCACCTCCCTGTATGCTAAACTTTGTCACTTCGACTCTCACGCCGCGGTGATGCGCATTGATTAACGCATCAAAATGCACGATGGTATTGAGTAATAGCACGCCGTCCACAGAGAGCGATACTTGGAGGTCCTTCTCCTTGTTTGCCCCTTGCGTACCACCTGATAATGAACGCTCTGCTGGGATCTGATGTCACTGGCCGTGATGGACTGGTGGGTTTCGAGTCTGTAACCGATCTGCAGGGACTTGCCATCGTAGATCCCGGGGTCCCGAGCGTCGGGAAAATCGGAAAAGACCATGAGATAGTTGACGATCAGATTCGGGACATCAGTGATCTCGACGCGGCGTAGCTTGCAGATGTCCGAGATGCAGAAGTCGGGGTTCGTGAGGATGTCGATCAAGGTCTCTGTGTTGTCGTCGACATAGTCGGGCAGCACCTTAACTCTCTTCATACCGTTGTAGATCTTCTGAGCCACAAGCAGTCTCTTCTCTGGTGTGTCGAAAATCGAGCTATATGCGTTCTGGTCATCCTTGAAGTATTCGCAGATCTCCTCCACGAGTTGGAATATGGTCTGCGCTACGACGTCCGCATCATCGTTGTTGACATTGATCTCAATGTGGATAGCTTGAGGAGGGTGAAGATCGTGATCTAGCGCCTCTCTGCGGACGAATATACCGATCTCAAAAACACTGTGCATTTTTACAGGCCGGAAGACTCCTGGCGTGGTCGCGGGAGATGGCCAGAAGTGACAGATTCTGACATACGGGGAGGGGAGGCAGGGTCCCGAGCATCGGGCAAAGCGACGAGCGGACTGATCATGCATACTGTACTGGAATCTGTCACTGGTCTTGATGGACTGGTGGCTTTCGAGTCTGTAACCGATTTGGATGGACTTGCCATACGCTAACCAGCTGTATTCGCCAGGAATATCCCTCGAAGCCACATCAATCGTTGACGTTGCAGAATGCAGTCATGTCTCATCTGGCCAGACCCTCAATATCTTTCTCCATACTGGTGACTCTGGACTGGAGTGCCCTCTTCTTGTCCTCCAGAGCACGAATTTCGTCCTCCTCATTCATAAGGTCCTCTTTGCTCATGTGTAGTGTAGGCTCAACGTGGTCATCGTGGTCGTCGTAATCGTCTTGATCATAATCGTCATGGTTCTGATGCAGATGGTCTAGCTCAGCAGACTGCATGGCAACGCGTTCCTCATAGTGGGCGATATTCGCACTCAATTGAGCATATCGATTTCGCAGCTCGCCGATTCTGTCAAAAGCGCCGGGTATGGGACTGTCGCAAAAGTTAGTACGAGCGATCGAGCCCAAACAAATAGTGAGAACTGACTAGACTCTGCACAGCTTCTCGGCACCTCGCAGCAGAAGTTCGACATCGATATCACCCTTGGCTTGCTTCCCACTGTGTCCAGATCTAGTCTTGCGATACAAGTCACCACCCAGAACTGCAGCGACAGCAGTATGGCGACGAGGTGGTCTTTGAGTGTTTGGTGCAACGATTGATCGTGAGGCAGAAGTGGTGAAGGTGGAAGAGATTTGCTGTATTTGCGACTTTGAAGGGACAGGAGGAGGAGCTATAGAGAACAGGGCGCGTTCGTGTTGTTCGGTGTCTCTAATCAGAGCGGTAATGTCATGGTGGGTGAGAAGGGCATTGGTGAATTGCTTCGGTCGTGAGAACGGAAGGTCGGATATGGACGAGGCACAGAGAGCGATCTGATCCAGATGTGACGATAGCAGAGACGAGGTCATGGTTGTTGAGTTGTGTGTTTTCGTTGCAAAGATTAAACAAAAAAGGGTAAACAAATGGACGGGCTCGCATGTGATTGACTGAACCTCCGAGAGTGAGAGCTCCGGCTTTCCTTGGCTTTCCGTCATTGCCATCGGCCTTCGACCAGCATCATCAACTTGACTTCGCGAAGAGGCAACTCCATCAACACAGCCCATACACAACACTTGACGCGCTACCATCATCCCATACCGTCCGCCTATCTCTGTTTCCGAAGCTCAATATGGCCGACAAGATGGAAGGCGTCGAGGTCGCCTCTGCTCCTGTCGACAAGGCTCCTACTGCTGAGCAGCTCTCACAATGTATGCTTGGCCATCCAATCCGACCACTCATGTTTCTGACACGCACTCGCAGCCATAATCGCAAACTTTGGCCTACTTGATCAGGCTGTTGCTCGTTTCGATGGACGCTTCACCCTCCGTGTACTCCGCTCAATATCGAGCATGCGCAAGAGCCCCCAGCTCCTTGACGCCCTGTCTATTGCCGTTGGATCCCTCTACGCCTCACACCCAGACTCGCCCGATAAGCGCTTCCTGGAATCAGCTCTCCAAAAGTCCTCGTCCGCTCCGGCGAACGGCAATGCTCAGCCAAAGGATGGCGACGTTCTTCCAGAGTCCTTCATCTATCTGGCCGTCTTGATCCAGGTGCGTCTTCGCCGACTTACTTCCCGAGGGTCTCGTATCTGACTTTATCTACCAGGTTTACCTCCACGATGCGCAAAAATACTCACATGGTGCTGAGTTCTCGTCTGTTCTGGTCGACAGAGTACGAGAGTACAACCGCCGTACCTTGGACTCTCTCGCCGCAAAGTCTTACTTCTACTACCACCTCTTCCACGAGCAGCTCGACCCCAAGCCGCCGTCCAAGCAATCACCCGTCATTGCCACTAGATCAAAGCTTTTGGCCGCCCTTCGTAGCGCCGTTCTACGCAAGGACAACGATACCCAATCCGCCGTCATCGTTCTTCTCCTTCGCAACTACATCTCTACCGCCGACATCACTCAGGCCGACCTCTTGGTCAACCAGACATCCTTCCCTCCGAACGCTCCCAACAACCAAGTCTGCCGCTACCTCTACTACCTCGGACGCATTCGTGCCATTCAACTTTCATACACTGCCGCTCAAGAACATTTGACAAGCGCCACTCGCAAATCTCCTACCAACAATGTCGCAGCCGGCTTCTACCAGTCTGCGATGAAGCTGTTGATCATCGTCGAGCTCCTGATGGGCGACATCCCGGACAGAGCCATCTTCAGACAACCTTCGCTCGAGCGTGCTCTCTACCCATACTTCCGTCTTGTGCAGGCTGTTCGTGTTGGTGACCTACAAGGTTTCGTTCGTGTTGTTGAAGAGAACACATCACAGTTCCGCCGCGACGGTACCTACACCTTGATCCTCCGCTTGCGTCAAAACGTCATCAAGACTGGTGTCCGTATGCTCTCCCTTTCGTACTCTCGCATCTCACTTCGCGACATTTGCTTGCGCCTGGGTGTTGAGAGCGAGGAGTCCGCCGAGTACATTGTTGCAAAGGCTATTCGCGACGGTGTAATCGAAGCCACCCTGGATCACGAGCACGGTTTTATGGAGTCCAAGCAAGCCGGAGACATCTACGCCACAAGAGAGCCTGCCGAGGCTTTCCACGAGCGTATCAAGGCTTGTCTGAGCATTCACGACGAATGTGTGATGGCCATGAGATATCCTATGAACAAGCACAGGCAAGAGTTGAAGAATGCCCAGGACGCCCGCGAAAGAGAGCGTGAGCTTGCCAAGGAGATCCAGGACGGCGACATGGATGAGGATGACGCTGGCGAGTTCGAGGGTATGTAAAGCATGGAATTGCATATAGATACGACGACTCGGCTATGTAAGATCAAGATGAGCGTGGCCAAAGGAAAGACGTGAAGCGTTTGATGAGCAGCATGGCGTCCGCCGGTTGGTGCATAGAACATCTTTCTCAGCAGAATAATGACAACTTTTCCAAACTCAACACAATCTATCGATCTCATCTATTATGTTTCTGCATCTTCTGATTCCCAGAGCTACTGTGTTCCAGTCGTCTCTCTTCGTCTCGTTGTTCCAGTGATGAGCTTGGACCACTGCGGCTAAACATCCAACCACCAGCTTCCATTCTGCTCATCACTTCCCAGCCACCTCGACAACCTGTTGCACACCGCATTGTAGTCTTTGCTTGGTGTGTTGGCGCCCTGCTTTGTGGTGACTGACGTAGGCTTTGCTATATTTGCTGTTTGAGAAAACAAATGGCTGGAGGTAGTATCACGCTATTAATGATTTTGCCTTCCACCGTGACTTTGCCTGCATTTCACACCTACAATTTGTCTTTTGTGGTATTCTCGTTGTTTTCGCGTTTTCCAGCATTTTTATCCATCGTGACTGTCAAATATGCTACGTCTATCACAACTCTTCAGCCTACAAGCCTCTATGCGATTAACAGCCCTCGCCACGGTCGCGTCCCTCACACTCACACAAACCGCTTACTCCCAAACGACGAGTAGCTGCAATCCGACACAACAATACAGCTGTCCTGCTGATCCGGCACTCTCCAAGTCGGTCAATGTCGATTTTACCTCTGGCGAATCAGATCAGTTTACAGCGTCTGGCTTACCGACATACGATTCGAATGGCGCATCATTCACGGTTGGCCAGTCAGGCGATGCACCTATGCTTACATCGAATTGGTACATCATGTTTGGAAAAGTCGAGGTAAAGATGAAGGCAGCTCCAGGCCAAGGCATAGTCAGCAGCTGTGTTTTACAATCAGACGACCTGGACGAGATCGATTGGGAATGGGTCGGAAATCAGCAAGACCAAGTACAGTCAATATACTTCAGGAAAGGAGATGCTTCGACTTCTGGCCGCGGCGCAGCCTTCCACATGGACAATCCTACAGAAGGCTTCCACACCTACACCATCGATTGGACATCCACAGAACTGGTCTGGCAGGTGGATGGGAAGACACAACGTGCCCTCAAAGCTACCGATGCTGGAGATCAGTACCCCCAAACGCCCATGCTGGTCAAGCTTGGTATCTGGAGTGGTGGTGACTCGTCGAATGCTCCCGGCACCATTGCTTGGGCAGGAGGCAACACGGATTACTCGGCAGGGCCGTATACGATGGTGGTTCAATCCATTGCTGTCACAGACTATTCGACCGGCAAGTCTTACTCATACTCGGACCAGACTGGAAGCTGGACCAGTATCAAAGCGGCCGGAGGGTCCATCAATGGAGGTTCGACCAATGTTGACACTTCGGCACCTGCTATCACTTCGGTCGTCAGCGGTGCCGTTCCGTTTGAAGGAACTCATCGAACCTCGACTTCGGTCTCGACCCCAGGTATCGGCAACTGGAGAGCCACAGCATCCGGCATGACCAGCACGGTAGCCACCACGTACCCCGGATTGCCCAGCGGATGGACAGTAAACGGTTCAGGCAAGGTAGTGCCTCCAAGCAAAGCCACCACAGGTGAGTCACTGGACCCAGACCGCAACCCCTTGAACTCAGACACTGACCAGCTCTTCAGTTTCGATACCCCTTCGTATGCTTCTCCTCATCAGCTGCAGTCTTTCTTTGGGTTTAGCCATGGGCTTCCTCTTGTGAAGACTCTGCCCAGAGACCCCGCTTCCTGACGGAACAACTCGCGATTCTTGCAATTCCTATTTGATAATATTCGTAATAGAAAGTCCCATTTCGAGAAAAGGCAACGAATAGACCCCCCATCGCTCCACGAAAGCCGTTTGCCCCGCAAATGAGGAGCGAGGGGGAGGAGCCATGTGAGCAGTCCTGGGGAATAAAACCACTTCGTCTTATGGCGTAAACTTGGCTAGAGTCAAACTATGACTAAAAATACGTAACAGTGTATGCAATTATGAGCACTTTGAAGAGCCAGAGCCAGGGCGCCTGAACGGATCGGATGATGAGGGACATGATTGTAGAAGACAGATATATGACTACGAACACCATTCACTCTTTGAGGCCAGAGATAAGAGCACGGATAGACATCCGAGCAATCACTGCTTACTGCCTTCAGTCCGTCTATAACCGCGCATAGGGCGTTCAGGGCGTGCGAGAATTTAAAAAAAGGCGCAGCAGTTTTGGCGCGCGGGCCGAACATTTCGGCAGCGCTAAATTTCCCCAGATCGTCTGTTGACGCTAGCGCCTCCGAGTTGATCAGGTACAAGTGGGTATGCCGCGAGTATGCGAGGAAAAGTGACCGAGTTGGAATCAACAATGATGCCATGTGACTGAGACGTTGGCATAAAGATAGAGCTGATGCCAGGCCAGAGTCCTGAGCCATTTACCGCTTGTTTCGTATCAAACAGCCTTTTCCCTGCACTCGTGATTGATAAGGCCGCATTATCGTGCTTACTTTGGGAAACTGCGATTCACTGCTCCTGCGCCTTTTGAAAACCTCCTGAACTGCACCTTCCTTTCACCAGCTTCTACGCTTCACTCGCAGCTACTTCGGCTCGAGCTCTTTCACAAGCCAGCTTGCGCGTCGACGCCGTCCATAAAACAAGCGTCCCTCTCACGCCGAGACTCTCTCTTCGACATCAACCTCCGACCTCCACCTTTATTCATCAAGGTGTTCCACCACAACACAACATCACATCCACACACTCGTCCACCATGTCGGACACCCACGCCAACGGCCACGTCAATGGCAATGGCGCTCTGCACAACAAGCCTGTTGAACAGGTCATCAGATCGCCTGACAGAAAACCTTCACCACAACCCACACACCTGAGCGTGCCCGGCACCTCAAATCACTCCCGCGTCCTGAGCGAGCAAGGCTCCGGCTACGAGGCCCCCAAGTTTGAGGGCAAGACCCTTCAGATGGAAGAGTAAGCACATGATGATCACAGTCTCGCTGAAACGCGCATCTAATTTCTGCGTAGGGTCATGGACAAGATTGAGGCGAAGGGTTTCCTTCCTCCGGAATTTGTCGAGACCGAGACCCAGTGGTTCTACAACGAACTGGGCATTGACGACATGTACTTCTCGACCGAGACTTCCGATGCGTAAGTCGTCCCTTCCACAACACCTTCATTTCTAAACAATTGCTAACTTGGCACAGCATCGTCAGCCACATCCACTCATTGTATGCAGCCAAGGTTGCTGCATTCGCCAGAGACGACAAGCAGCTTGAGATCCGTCTGGACAAGGAAGCAGCCGACCATGCTGTTTTCATCGACACCAGCAAGCCTGGCATCACCTCCGTCGGCGGACCTCGCTACGAGCAACGCATTGACGAAAAGTACTTGAACAACTCAAAGGGCGCCGACAGCTACCGTGTCGAGACATTCAGATCGTCTAGCAAGTTGCCTGGTGACCTCGACCAAAAGCTCCGCTGCTACTTTGTCTACCAATGCTCCTTCGAGCAGCCCAACCCTGGCCCTGACGAGACCCGCCTCGACATGATCTCCGACAAGAGATTCCTCCAAAAGGCCACCCAGAACACCCGCGACATCTACCAACACATTCTCGAATCGGCTGTCGCTAGAACCGGCCCCGTCATCGAACTGTTTGAGATCAAGGGCTCAAGAGAGAAGAGATTGGTCATTGCCTACAAGCAAGGTTCTGCCTTGGGACTGTTCAGCGCCCTCAGTGATCTTTATCACTACTATGGCCTGACCTCGTCGCGCAAGTACGTTGAACAATTCTCCAACGGCTACACCATCATGTCACTGTACCTCCGTCCCGTCCCTGGACCTGAGTCGAACATGCACCCTCCCATCGAGGCCTCGATCCATCAGATCATGAAGGAAGTCTCGCTGCTTTACTGCGTGCCTCGCACCAAGTTCCAGAACCACTTTGCCGTCGGTACCCTCAGCTTGCAGGAGACCATCTACGCTCACTGCGTCTGGGTCTTTGTCAGCCACTTCTTGAACCGCCTGGGTTCCGAGTACAACACTCTCAGCGCCATCTTGGACCCGAACAACAGCGTTCACGCTGAGCTCCTCGCTAAGCTCAAGCGTCGTCTGCGTACTGAAACCTTCACCTCGGACTTCATTCTCGAGATTATGCAGATGTACCCTGAGCTGGTCAAGGTTCTGTACTTGAACTTTGCTAACACTCACTACGTCCAGACTCGTGGTGACGAGGATGATTTCCTCCCGACCTTGAGTTACCTTCGCCTCAAGGTTGACAAGGTCCTGACAGACACTGAGCTCAAGAACATGATCTCTACTACCTGCCAGAATGAACACCAGGAAATGGTCATGACAGCCTTCCGTACATTCAACAAGGCTGTTCTGAAGACCAACTACTACACACCCACAAAGACTGCTCTGTCTTTCCGCCTGAACCCTTCGTTCCTGCCCATTGAGGAGTACCCTCAGCCTCTCTACGGTATGTTCTTAATCATCGGTTCCGAGTTCCGTGGCTTCCATCTTCGCTTCCGCGACATCGCTCGTGGTGGCATTCGTATCGTCAAGTCTAGAAGCCCTGAGGCATACGACATCAACGCCCGCTCTCTGTTTGACGAGAACTACAACCTTGCCAACACTCAGCAACGTAAGAATAAGGATATCCCTGAAGGCGGCTCCAAGGGTGTCATCCTGCTTGATGTCGAGCACCAAGAAAAGGCCAGTGAAAAGGTGGCATTTGAGAAGTACATCGACAGCATTCTCGATCTGCTCCTTCCTCCCACTAGCCCTGGTATCAAGGACCCTATTGTCGACCTCCACGGAAAGCAAGAGATCCTTTTCCTGGGTCCTGACGAGAACACCGCTCACCTTGTCGACTGGGCTACCGAGCATGCCAGATCGCGCAACGCACCTTGGTGGAAGTCATTCTTCACCGGCAAGAGCCCCAAGCTCGGTGGTATCCCTCACGATGAGTACGGCATGACTACCTTGTCTGTCCGTGAGTACGTATTGGGTATCTACCGCAAGCTCAACCTCGACCAGAAGAGCATGAGAAAGCTTCAGACTGGTGGTCCCGACGGTGACTTGGGAAGCAACGAGATCCTTCTCGGCAATGAAAAGTACACCGCCATTGTCGACGGAGCCGGTGTCCTTGTCGATCCCAACGGTATTGACAGAGACGAGCTCCTGCGTCTGGCCAAGGAACGTGTGATGATTCACAAGTTCGATGCGTCGAAGCTCTCGCCTCAGGGCTACAGAGTTTTGATTGAGGATAACAATGTGACCCTCCCTTCGGGCGAGGTCGTGAAGAACGGAACTGCGTTCCGCAACGCCTACCATCTGCGCGCTGAGACTTACGACGTCTTCGTGCCCTGCGGTGGCCGCCCGGAGTCCATCAACCTCAACTCGGTCAACAAGCTCATCGTCGACGGCAAGTCGATCATCCCTTACATTGTCGAAGGTGCCAACCTGTTCATCACACAAGACGCCAAGCTCCGTCTTGAGAAGGCTGGCTGCATTCTTTTCAAGGATGCTTCAGCCAACAAGGGTGGTGTTACCTCTTCCTCTCTTGAGGTTTTGGCTTCGCTGTCCTTCGACAACGAAGGCTTCATCAAGAACATGTGCGTTGGCGAGGACGGCACCACCCCCGAGTTCTACAAGGCATACGTGAAGCAGGTCCAAGACACCATCCGTAACAACGCCAGACTTGAGTTTGAGGCCATTTGGAGAGAGAGCGAAGCCACCGGCACTCCCAAGAGCATTCTCAGCGACACTCTCAGCACCGCCATCACTAACCTTGATGAGGAACTGCAGAACACTGAGCTCTGGGACAATGTTGAGCTCCGCAAGTCGGTGCTTCAGGACGCCCTGCCCAGTCTGTTGCTCGAGAAGATCGGTCTTGATCTTATCATCGAGAGAGTGAGTCACCTTCGAATGTATCTACTACAACAAACATTAAACTGATCTTGTTATAGGTTCCCGAGAACTACTTGCGCGCCATCTTTGGCTCCTACCTCTCGTCTCGCTTCATTTACGAGCGCGGCATTTCGGCCAGCCAGTTTGCGTTCTTCTCTTTGTAAGTTTGATCCTTGGAATGTGACAAGATGAGCAGACAACTAACTACCGCAACAGCATGAATGAACGCATGGCCAAATTGCGCTCATAGATTTCGAGGAATGCGCTACGTTGATAAAGGCCTCACCAAGGCCGGTCGTCTACATTCTTCTGGTAGATGGACTTAAAAGTTATAAACAAATAATCATGCCGGGACGGTCAAAGGCGTTTGGGGGTTGCATTTGCTTGATTTTACTGGATCTTTATTAGCTCCGGTTGCTCAGCGTGGCTTTCTGCTACACTTGCTCGATACACTTGAATTAAAAAAAAAAGAACTGTTTAGAGTCTCAACCATTTCCCAACCCATTTCGTTGCTCACAATCGTCTCTGTAAGTTGAGTTGATGCGTTAACTACTCCTGACCAAAGCACCATGATCCGTACAGGTACTGACACACTGGTTGAACTACAACGTGGAGGAAGACGTCGCTGCTTGGAACCAAGCGCAGAATATACATTCCGCCATGTTGATAGCGATGTTCGATATAAACGAAGCCACCTTGAAGGAGGTGGAAAAAAAGTTAGAAGATGCATGGAAAGAGGGCGAGTTGGAGCATTGTAACGACGCTGATGAGTACTTTTGCTGGCAGGCGGCCGAGAATATCAGAGCGGCGGAGAGAGAAATCAAAATGGTATCGGTAAGAGCCGATGCTGCCAGGCACGCCGCCATGAAAGACAAGAAGAAAGTCACTGTTGCGGCAACGAGGCCGGAACCGCTGGCAGAGGAATGGGTTAGTGCAAGCTCCCCTGTCAAGAAACTTCAAGAGACGGTTATTAATGCGAGTCCAGTGAAGCAAATCCAAAGCCATTTTGGAGCAAACACAGAGGGATCGCAGAGAAGAGGGGACTGGAGTAATGATAGTGGGTATAGGGCGGATAACGAGCAGAGTAGTGTGTTGAGTCGGACATGGGAGCTTGCTGCTCATGCTGTCGAGGCGATGAAAGGGGCGGTGAACTCGGAATAGGTCGATGGCTTTCTTTTGTCTTTGGATTTTTGTGTAAGGTCGTTTTCATTTGTCAAGTTCGAATACAGTATCTGCACTTTCTCTGGCGATTGGCTGTTATGTGAGATTCTGTGCGTTAACTTAGGCGTAGCCGTAAAGAGGTTGACCCGGCACCGAACTCTCTCTCGCCTGTAAAGCCTTGCAACCTAGGCTGCAAAAAGGCAGGATGCTTTTAATGATCAAGTACGTGTCCATCGAGAGCGATACTACTTCTTGATCTCTTCGGACCTACATCAAAAACCAAAAAATCATTGTGCCTTTTGACTACTACTGCAAGGAGCCTTTGCTAGGCTGGGCTGAGAGCTCGGTTCTGGTGCAGTTCCTGCGCCCCTACATCTATGTTGCCTTGTCAAAAATTAGAGACAAGGTGTAATGAACGGGTGATCAAAGAAGACGATAATATAGTTTCAGACAAGAACGCGATGAAAGACTGCTCGAGTAGAAACATTGATATTGAAAAGGAAGATATTGAAAAGGGAGGGGGTGTTGTCACATACGCCTACTTTCATAAAGTCGCGGACTCTCTCTCGAGGACTTGCTAGACAGTACCATGACTCAATTGGTCGTGCATTCGCCTTCTTGACTTGCCACGGAAATATGTAAATATTGGAATCAAAAGGAACTGCTTCACAACTGGAGGGGAGGAAGCTGAGTTCAAGCTGAACGAAGATCTGTGAAGCTCCTCCGCACTTCGGAATAATTCCATGGTAAGCATCCACGGTGCACCAACCCGTATGCACCCGAGAGCCGACGAGATACCCCACAAGATCTCCACAGATCATGATGAAGGTTCGAGGCAAGGATGAGGTGGTGTCGTGTGCAACTGACGGAGTACAGACAGCGAAGAAGTAGTTGAGTAGAGCAGGCAAACAAGTAGAGGCTCACAAGACCAAAACCAGGTGTTACACCGGAGCACGTTGGATCTATTTGCATGAGCATGAGTGAGAAGGGCATGTTCGGGAGTCGGTCACCAGTGCTCGTGATTTGTGGCTTCTGTACAGCGTGACTGCTCATAATCGCGCCAGCCCCTGGCAACTGGATCGGGATTGAGAGAATGAGGGCTTGTCAAAAGGCAGATAAGTAGCACCCGAGTTGAAGACGTGTTACCGTTGTAAGAAGGAGAGAAGACCGAGGGACAAGAAAGTGACTGGGCAAAAATTAGCGCGATCCACTTGCACGGCGGGATTAAGTCGACTAACAGCGCAGCAACCTGAACCAACCCGACCTTTGGTCATCACAACCACAGCTCGCTCTCGTGGACCAATGCCTTGTCCCTACACTCGCTAACCTCCAGTTATCTGCGTATCCTAGGGAAGTCCACCTTGAGACTCCATCGACGTGTTTTCCGCATTGCGACTTGGCGTCAACCCGGCATCATCGTCATTCTCCTCGGGCACTATCACCAGTACGAAAAAGAGCTGGCACGCGAGAACGCGATAGCCTAGTTTTCTCTCAATTGCGAACTGGCATCCGCTCGGACACACTCTCGACTCGATCCCCCAAGACAAACAATTCTCGAATCCTCCGCAAAACGTCATCCTCGAATCGCCAATGTCCTCATTTTCAGGACCACCGGTCTCGAAGCCATGGGATGGCACAAAAGAATGGCTCTCACAACCGGTAGTGGCATCTTTCATTGCCGGCGGTATGGCCGGCGCTGTGTCGCGAACCGTCGTCTCACCGCTTGAGCGCCTGAAGATTCTCTTCCAGATTCAAAGTGTCGGACGCGAAGAATACAAAATGTCGATAGGCAAGGCGCTGGGGAAGATGTGGCGTGAAGAAGGCTTCCGTGGGTTCATGGCAGGAAACGGCACAAACTGCATTCGCATTGTACCGTACTCGGCTGTGCAGTTTGGAAGTTATAATTTCTACAAGAGGGTATGCAAGAGCATTTGTAAGAGTTGCTATGGTCAATCGCTGACCCATTATAGTTCTTTGAGGACACACCTGGTGCACCTCTTGGTGCTCTGCAGCGTTTGTCATGTGGTGCGATCGCTGGTATTACCTCCGTGACCTTCACCTACCCTCTGGACATTGTTCGAACACGACTCTCCATCCAATCGGCCTCGTTTGCAGGCTTAGAAAAAGCAGAAGCCGGAAAGAAGCTACCGGGCATGTGGCCGACATTGATCAAAATGTACAAGACAGAAGGTGGCTTCTGGGCTCTCTACCGTGGCATCGTGCCAACAGTTGCTGGAGTAGCGCCATATGTAGGAGATTTCCAGTTCTTTGGACTGACCCACAAGCTAATTTCTGACAGGTTGGATTGAACTTCATGGTCTACGAGTCTGTCCGCGAAGCCTTCACACCAGAAGGCTCAGACAATCCTGGATCGATTGGAAAATTAGGTGCTGGTGCCATCTCGGGAGCCGTCGCACAAACATGCACATATCCTTTGTAAGCTTCTCGAGCAAAAACAAGCCTGAAAATACTGACTGAGATCGACAGTGACTTGCTTCGCCGAAGGTTCCAGATCAACACCATGTCAGGAATGGGCTACCAATACAAATCAATCTTTGATGCCGTTAGAGTCATCGTCAAGCACGAAGGTATCAAGGGTCTGTACAAAGGCATCACACCCAACCTTCTCAAGGTCGCCCCTAGTATGGCCAGCAGTTGGCTCAGCTTCGAGCTCACACGCGACTTCCTCGTCGGCTTGAAACCCGAAGTATAAAAACCAACATACCGACATCTCCTTTGTCATATCTTCTCAGCCGTCTATACGACTTATTGGGTCTAGAAGGAAGGGTACATTACAAAATGCACGATGAAAATGATTGCAATACTCTATAGTTCTGTCCTTTCTTTTGTTCATTGCAGGAACGGCGTCTTGGGATATATACTTTCCAGACCACCAGGCATCGCAAGGAGTTTTTGGCGCACGGGAGGCAAAAGAGTGGATGTAGTTGACCTAGATACAGGAGGCAGAGAATTGTACTGGCCGCGAAGCCTAGAGATGTAACTGATGTCTTTCACGTGTGCTGAAGTACTGTCAAGCTTATGGCTCTCGAGATGCACAATGTCTTCCAGATGGGAGTTGTTACCAGCGAAGACTCATCAACAAGTCGTTTCTAGTGGTCAGCCACCTGATCTCGAAACTGCTTTGCATCTGTACAACGCCTATTGCCAGATTGGGTAGAGGAAGAATGCCGATGGTCATGGTCAAAGTTCTGCATGGGGTGGTATGCATTTTGTGGAGATGAATAATATGCAACAGCCTAAAGATGTGACAACAGAGCAGATTGCGTACCAGACACAACAATACCAGAGGGAGTGTAAGGATTACTTGCCAATCGAATTTTTCCCTCCCCGTGTGCAGAACTTTGTCATGCACATCCTGTAGAAATGCACAATGTTTTGATAACCAGTACGGCCCTCCACTGAGAGCGTGAAAGTCGGTGCTTCCTAATGGAGGTGTTTCTGTTTGGCCTCGACAACGCCAAGTCTTCACTCGCGGAAATTGCCGTATGCTTCTCGCTCGGCTCCGTGCACGCACACGCGCCTTCCAAATTTGCTGCGTCTCTACACTTTGCGAGACGACGAGACGACGACAAACCGACAACTAACCTCCCGGTCGACTACTAGTAAAACATGGGTATCGATCTTGACAAGCACCATGTCCGTTCGGGCCACCGCAAGGCACCCAAGTCGGACAACCCCTACACTGCTCTGCTCGTCAAGCTCTACAGATTCTTGAGCCGTAAGGACAACCTCCCCGACTGCACTTCTCGAAGCGACCGCCGATTCTACACCGCCAGCAGCCGATTCTGCATGCATTGAAAAACACGACTCGACCGGCTGCTGCTGCGATGTTCCGAAGACGCGAGCCGCAAAGAGATGCTCGAAAATCCAGAAGCGCAAGGCTGACATTTTTTTGCGCAAAGGCCGTACCGACAGCAAGTTCAACGCCACTGTCCTCCGCCGCCTGATGATGAGCAAGATCAACCGCCCCCCCATGTCGCTCTCCAAGATCGTTGCCACCGCTGCCAACAAGCACTCCAGCAAGGCTCACGAGGGCAAGACCATCGTCCTGGTCGGCACCGTCACCGACGACAACCGTCTCTTGGAGCTCCCCAAGCTGTCGATTGCCGCCCTCCGCTACACCAACACCGCCCGTGCCCGCATTGTCGCTGCCGGCGGTGAGGCCCTGACCATCGATCAGTTGGCCATGCGCGCCCCTACCGGTGCCAACACCCTCCTCCTCCGTGGCCCCAAGAACGCCCGTGAGGCCGTCAAGCACTTCGGCTTCGGTCCCCACTCTCACAAGGCACGTTTCACCCTCTGCCTGTTTCGCGAACAGTTGCAGCCCACTCCCTGGATATACACGTATACTAACAACCTCTGCAGAAGCCTTACGTCGAGAGCAAGGGTCGCAAGTTCGAGCGTGCCCGTGGTCGCAGACGCTCGAAGGGTTTCAAGGTGTAAGCAATTGGGTTATGAATGGGGTTCAAAATGGCTGTCTCTGGGTGATATCAATCATGAGGCGAGACATGATGAGTTTCTCTTTGCTAGCGAATTCAAGCATCTTCCGGGACAAATTGGTTGGTGTTACAAAAAAAGCGCCGTTTTCGCAAAAAGGAACAACAACGATCAAATGGCAATATTCTACGACGTGACTGCAACACTGCTGTTCCCACCTTCGAGTCTGTCCGTCTATGTCATTGATCGAGGCACTTCATACCTCCTCCCAATTTGTCCACCCGAAATTATCAATACGAAACCAAGACTTCGGTCTATCTCACATGTTCCAGAAGTTTCAATTTACAGTGATCCATTGCATGCATGTTCTTGATGATGTTCTGACTCGTTTTGATACTGGCCCCGAATACAAACCGCAACTAGAAAAAAGATCGGCCTTTTGAGAATTTGACTTTGGTACTCATACTTCTTGGCATTCAAACATTTACATAGCACTACTCGTCCTCTCACCCTACCGCGCCATTTAATCTATATCTATAACATTACGCAAACATGGACAAGAAGGTCGTAGGTCTTTTAGGAGGTGGCCAACTTGGCCGTATGTTCGTCGAGGCTGCGAACCGTCTCAACATCCAAGTCAACATTCTGGACGCAGCAAAGTCACCCGCAAAGCAAATCAGCAGCCATGAAGGCCACTTTGAAGGATCATTCAAGGACCCGGAAGCCATTGAAAAATTATCAAAAACTTGCGATGTTGTCACTGTGGAAATCGAGCACGTGGACACTCAGATTCTGGAAAAGATCTCATCTCAGGTCGCCGTGGAACCCAGCTGGAAGACTATTCGCATGATCCAGGACAAGTACGCACAAAAGGAGCACCTTCAAGAGTACAATGTTGCTACTGCACAATCTATCCCTCTGGCTGGAGCTACTACTGAGGATTTGGAGAAGGTTGGTGAGCAGATTGGTTTCCCCTTCATGCTCAAGTCACGCACAGAGGCATACGATGGCCGTGGAAACTTCCCCGTCAAGTCATCTGCAGACTTTGACGCAGCACTGAAGGCTCTTGGAAGCCGTCCTTTGTATGCTGAGAAGTGGGCCAACTTCAAGGCTGAGTTGGCAGTTATGGTTGTTAAGACCAAAGATGGTGTTCTGGCTTACCCTACTGTCGAGACCGTTCACGAGGACAGCATCTGCAAATTGGTGTACGCTCCTGCTCGTAACGTCTCTAAGAAGGTACTTGAGCAGGCCCAAGAATTGGCCAAGAAAGCTGTCGCTTGCTTCTGGGGCAAGGGTGTCTTTGGTGTAGAGATGTTCCTTCTCGATGACGACAGTCTCTTGATCAACGAGATTGCTCCTCGTCCTCACAACTCTGGCCACTATACTATCGAGGCATGCCCGATCTCCCAGTACGATGCCCACTTGCGCTCAATCTTGGATATCCCTATCCAACAATCCGAGCTACGCATCAGAGAGCCTTCCATCATGCTCAACATCCTTGGTGCTTCTACTCCCGAATCAGCGGTCCAGATCGCTGAGCGTTCCATCGCTGCCGGTGTCGGTGCTTCCATCCATCTGTACGGCAAGGGCGACTCTCGCGCCAACAGAAAGATGGGCCACATGACCCTCACAGCACCCACCATGCGCGAAGCCGAAAAGGCTATGCAACCCCTCCTCGACATCACCGACGACGTCCGCGGCAGAAAGAGCAAGCCTCTCTCCGACTCCAAGCCCACTGGTCAAGCCAAAGATGCTGTCGTTGGTGTAATCATGGGCTCTCACAGCGATATGCCTGTCCTTCAAGCCGGCATCAACATCCTCAAGACCCTGAACATTCCCTTCGAGACTCACATCACCTCTGCTCACCGCACTCCCGACTGGATGTCCGAGTATGTTCACGGAGCCATGCCTCGCGGCATCCAAGTCCTCATCGCCGCTGCCGGTGGCGCTGCCCATCTTCCCGGTATGGCTGCCTCTCACACCGCCATCCCTGTCATCGGTGTCCCTGTCAAGCCCACCATTGGCGATGGCACAGACTCCGTCCTCAGTATCCTGAACATGCCCCGCGGTGTCCCCGTCGCCACTGTGGGTGTTAACAACAGCACCAACGCTGCTCTGCTTGCTGCTCGTATCGTTGGCCTCAAGGAAGGTCAGATCCAAAAGGCTCTCATCGAGTATGCTGACAAGTCTACCGCTGAGGTTATGGAGCGTGAGGCTGCTATGAATGAGCAGGGCTGGGATGCTGTTTTTGAGCAGTGGCACGGTGCTGCTAAGAAGTAGAATGAAGATGACTTTTTATGGATGGAATGGGACTGTAGTATGTTTGAAATGGATTTTAGATAAAGAATGAAAAGTGCTTCTCCAGAATCAAGATTTCCTTCTAGTATTGTTGGAGGACGTTAAGGAACAGTTTGGTGGCGTTGGATGTTTTTGTACTTGAAAGTTGTGGGCATGTGTGTGTTTGTATTCGCGTTTGTGGTATCTTTGAAGCAAAAGCATGTAGAAAATCATGTACAATTGGTGTGGTCAACCATCGACTTCGGCGACACCACCGTCAGCTTCTTGTGCAGTACTGACTTCAGCCATAGTGGTATCCTCCTGTTCGGCTTCAGCCTGCGTGCTTGTACCATCTTGACTAGGCCCTGCAGCAGAGGCTGCTCCTTCGGCAGCGGTATCTTCGTTGGCATCTTCAACGACCTCTTCAGCGACTGCAGCCAGCTTCCTCTTCTTGCGTGGACGGGGTTTAGGTCTTGAGTCGCGTCTTGCCTCGGGCAGACCCAGGCTCTGGCGCAACCTCTTTCCACTGGGAGCACCTCCACGACTGCCGCCTCTTGCCAAAGTCCTTCTCTTGCGTGTGACCAGCTTGTTTCCGTCCTCGTCCTTTTTAGTGCCGTCGTCGTCCTCTTCTTCACCACTGCCTTCTTCCTCGACCAGCTCATCGGTATTAGCGCGAGCATAGGCAGGGCGTCTGTTCAGTCGGGTAAGACGAGCCGTCTGTTCTGCCTTCTCCTTCTTCGCACGTGCAGCAGCCTCAGCCTTGTCTCTTTTGCTTCTCGCGCTCTCCTTTTCAATGTAGTCCGAGCGCTCTTCCTCCCAGCCCTCGGGTGCATGGTAGACTTTGATGTTCGTAACTGGCACAGCGTCTTCGTCGCCGCGACGAGCTTTGATAGCTGACAGTGTTTCGAGGAACTTTGCTTGGCTTGTTCGCTGAGCGCTGGCGGTGGATGGTAAGCCGATGCGCAGGCCTTTGGTTGTGCTGTGCTCGATCACATCGCCCTCAGCTGTGGTGTAGGATGTTTCTGGACCTGCGAATATGGCTTTCGTGGCATTTGGAAGAGCGGTCTCTCGAGGTTGTATACTGGCAGGTATAGCGACAACTCGGGCGGCGCTTGTACCTAGGACGTCGAACGAGGGAGTAGAGCGTATTGCTACGTGGTCGGGATCGAAGTCGGTCGGTGGAGGGGTGAGAAAGATCTGAGTGGCCAGGTCTGTAGCCCATTGACATGAGTAAATTGCGTTGTTGTATGAGATGATGGGGTTCCTGTCGTGAAGACCAACAATCTGCATGCGCTCGACGGTGGTATCTTTTTCATCATCGTTCTGACCTGCGCCGTCTTTCGCGCCAGATTCAGCGTTACCGGTACCCGGTGCGTTCGCAAGACTCTTGTTCGAACCGCGTGTAGTTGACTTTTGCGCCTTTGAACGTCTATCCCTGGCGAGTGCTGGCGGGATGTGTGTGGTCAAATCCAGAGTCAAGTAAAAGTCGTCGGTTGCGTTATCGTCGTACTCGTACTCCCACTCGGACTCATCCTCCGAGCCTGCCATGTTTGTGCTTGTCATGCTTCCAGTGTAATGGCATATCTAGTTTGTTGGCATATCCATGTTCATAGATGGCAGCTTCGAGCTTGAGCATTTGTATCTCTTCAAACAATCAAGAAAGTCCGGGCCGGGACTCGGAAGCAGATCCTAGCGCCGCCCGGTCGTAGGGCTGAAGGTGACGAACATTGTCTTGCATGCCTTTATTCAATGGACATGACAACTCATCGACGGTTGCCTTGCATGTAGCCTGACTGACATGCTTCTCTTCCTCTCCGTTCTGTCCCTCTCACCTTCTAACACCACTCAGTCGTTGTTGTTCTTCGATAAGATCTTGTTCAATTTCTAGAAACTCGTCCATCGTCATCACCCCGCATCCTGCCGGCGCATCCGCAAAGTCCCTGCCAAGTGCGCCCCTCGTCGCGACACCCTCGAGTACGTGTTGCTTACCGCCCTGTGGTTGAAGGTGTATCGCCTTCGTATTTCCCGGTTCTGTGTGTTCCGGATGCGTTTCTGCATCTGTTGTCAATTCTGATTGGCGTTGCTTGTTTTCTCATGGCTGCCGCGTTTCCATTGCCTTGTTTTACCACAAAGCTTACCCTGTCGACACTTGTGTCCGTTCAAACATTAATTGCTCGAATGATAGATGATTCTGTCTATTTGTAGCATGTGATTACCTATACGGACTTATGCTGACCCGTGCTTCCGGATGACAGTGGAATCAGCTGCCTTTAACGGCGAACTTGATGATCAACCATATTGCACCACTTTCCCATCTTCTCCGTCACCTTGTAGCTTTTCGCCTTCCTCGCATTACAGACGGGCTTCCTTCCATGCTCCCAAGCAAGCTCGTCAAACTTACTCCAGGAACATCTCTACCTCCAAGGTCGTAATGTGCAGAAGCTGGTATCAGCCTATGGCTATTGTACCTGCAATACTTGGCTGCCTAGCATTAACATCAGCTCATCCTCACCCAGACAGTCCCGGTGATATTGCCACACATGAGACTCTCAGCTGGACTGAATCTTCTCTATCATGGGTGAACAGACAGACTTGTCGCTGGCTGAGCGACTGCGAGACATCGAGGTCAAATGTCGAAGAATCATCTTATCGAACTCTCCATTCAGACCAACAAACGCCTCTGTCACAAGTCCAACCTCACGACTTGCCGCTAGATTCCACGAAGTTTTGGACTAGCGGTCTTGAAGAGCCGGAAAAGTGGTCCAAAGAAGAACATCTCTCGAGAAAGATTCCTCAATATGTCTACGACTACACACCGTATGTCCATTTGTTCTCAGGAGAGCAGTTCTGGCCGTGTGACATAGCTGAACATCTCGTTCACACATCTCCCTACGCAAACTATACCTTAATACGAAGCATGGAGAACGACAGAACTCTGGAAAACCTCGATGAGCTCAATCAATACGGCCGCTTCGCATACTTGAAGAGTGAGGACAACGTAGAGGAACGTCCTGACTGGCTAGGTGGAAGTTCGAACATTCCCAGAAGTCCCGAAGACGTGTATGACGAATTTCATGATCGACTATTGAAGAATCCACCACTGAAGCCAGGACGAGTACCTGGTCGGAAGCGTTGGAACGAGTTCAGCAGAAATGGTCCTGAGGACCATAGCAAGCCCTCAAACAGGTTGCAAGAACGCGGAGGGCACAGCTCTGCTCCAGCAGTACTCATCGTTGTGCCCAAGGAAGACGGTGTGGTTGATGCCTTCTGGTTCTACTTTTACAGTTACAACCTTGGAAACAAGGTCTTCAACATCCGATTCGGAAACCACGTGGGAGACTGGGAGCACTCGATGGTGAGGTTCCGAAACGGCACTCCCGAGGCAGTATACATCTCGGAACACGGAGCCGGCGAGGCATACGCATATCACGCAGTCGAAAAGTATGGCAAGCGGCCAGTGATCTACAGTGCGACAGGCACACATGCAATCTACGCAACGCCAGGGTTGCACCCGTATGTTCTACCGTGGGGTCTTCTGCACGACCAAACTGATAAAGGACCGCTCTGGGACCCAACCTTGAACCACCACGCATATGTCTACAACTACACATCTCGGCACTTGAAATCATCCGCTCAAACACCGCATGCGCCCGTGAGTTGGTTCAACTTCAGGGGCCATTGGGGTGATAAGATGTATCCCATGAGTGACAAGAGGCAGTACAGATTTTGGGGGCAGTATCATTATGTCAGTGGGCCGATTGGACCCAGATTCAAGAACCTGGGGCGCAAGAAGGTGTGCCAGCGCATGCAAGCACAGTGTGTGATTAGGCATTGGCTGGGAGAAGGTGGTGATGACGGAGAGAAGAAGTTGCCAGGGTCCGAAACAGGGGATCAAGTACTCGAGTAACGAAAACGTAGAGGCGCAGAAATCCCAACATCATCAAACCTTGGTCAGAAGTCATCGCACGCAGAACAACTACCAGATCGAAGGACATACTAGAAGTAGCTGGGCAGTCTCATTCATTACCTCAAGATAGGTGCTTTTCATGGCACGTCTGAGGTAGAGGCTCCGGAAGGTTTAAGCAGCGTACGGGATCATGCATCGGGCCGGTATGAGTATGGACATGACGCATGTTTCAGGAATTTCACACATCGACTCGGTGTATATAGGTATCTTTTTGGTGAGGGGCGATAACGGAGTATGGAAATAAAGCTTATCAAGGTTGCGATCTTATCTAACGCCAACAAATAGGCTGTGGCTAGTGCGTCACGATGGGCTCACGAGGAAACAGGCAGGAATGGTGCCATCCACTGAACAGTGAGTCGTGACTTGTTGGGCAGGTGCATGAGTCGACGGTGATGATTTTGATGTTTCTCCAAGACTCTCTCGTCTCTTTTTCTCTCTTGTTAGGATGGAATGATCAAGTACTGATGCCTGCTGTCCGTACATCACCAACGGCGGATAAGAAGCAATACCCCACAAGATCGACACCGCATAGAGCAACAAGCAAGCAGACAACTGCAGGCGACCCAAAGCACACCTTGCTTGTGCTTTCTCCCCTGAGACGACTCACAGCTCTGTCCTGAGCTACATACCACAATCGAACAAACATGGCATTCCGACAGCCGCTGCAGCAGCGGCGTCAGGTGCAGCGACCAGCATCCATTCCGCAGTCTCTCGTGGCCCGCGACGCCACACTTCACGGACGTGTGGATGAGTCGCAGGAGTGGATTCTCTTCTCACCTCAACTCGAACACGAGCCATCGTGGACCTCACATACATCACAAACATCCCACATCCAACAAGTACGTGGTTTCTCCGACTTTGGATCTCTGGAAACTGGTGACCGCTCGAATCAGATACAAAGCAACAACGACGATGGAGATGTCACCTGCCAGGGTACTGAGATCGAAGATGAAGATGAGGAAGAGCTGGACAGTCTAGATGACGGTCTACATGCCTTTCACCCACCATTCTCCCTCGATCAGAGTGGAGGTGCCGTGCTGCCCAACCATGACGGCATGGGCTCCTTCCCCGCACTATACCACAACAACGACAATGTCCAAGAACATCTATGGCAGTTCGAGAGATACAATCCGACAAATCGTCGTCGGGCCCAACGAAGACGTAGCAGTGTACAACGAAGATTTGATGCACTAGAAGAACAGGAAACGGACAAACAGGAGGAGAGACGGTTACGCATCGAGAGATGGCGCTTGGAGCAGAGTCGTGCTGTGCTGGAGGAGATCGAGAAGGAGACTCGCAGACGAAGACGAAGGCTATCAATTGCCTCCCGCACTACTTCGACTGCCGCACCGGCCACAAATACCGAAACGGAATCATTCTGGCAGCGTGTTACCCGTAGAGTCATCAAAGATCTGATGGGTCTAGACGACACTACTCTATCAGTCATCTTCGGCGAAGAACTTGCACCGGCCGCTCAAACGACTCCCACTCAGCAATCTCCTCTTGCGGATGTCTTCTCAGCACATCAAGATCGGGTATGGGAGAACCGGCTTCTCAATCGCATCGCAAAAGAGCTTGGTATACTTGCCAACCAACTCGCCGATCATGATCGACAGGATCGCACCTTCAGCACATATCCCTCCTATCAGGTAGACCAACCTACTACACAGACACAACCACGCCAGATTACGCCATCTAATGCGACAATACCCTCAGTAGACGCCCCTGACTCTAATATTGCGCCTCCTCTCTTCACTCCTACCTTCGCAAACCCTCCTGTGTCTCCTGCTGTCGAAGCAGACACATCGCTCTGGGGCATCCCAGAACAACCGCAAGACACTACCGAAGAACAAATATCCTCCCATGATAAAGACCAAGATACCGAATACTGGGAGCGAGATTTGGACGTCGGGGTAGTATTCCGATATCTCCGCAGCCGCTTCTCATCACGACCACCATCACCAACTCCTCCAGAACCACAGTCACGATTACAACAATCTTCACAGAGCATATTACCAGCAGATTGGGCATCTCCCGATAATGCTGCCGTCTCTGCTTCTGCTTTAGGCACATCTCCCGAGTCACGACGTCGCGCAGATCTCATCAGGCGACATCACCCGCTAGTCTCGCATGCTGCTTCTGTATCGGCACAGCGTAGACGGGAGAGTGTGCTATTACATACACTTATGCATCGTCGGGCACAGAGCAGCAGCTGTGCTAGTCAAAGCACAAAGCGTACGCGATCAGGAGGCTCGCGCCGCTATTGGGATTTCCCAAGCAGTACAGGAAGTGTGGTCAGTGTTGGCAGTACTGGCGATGGAGTTTTAGGTGGTTGGGGCGAAGTCTGAAAGCATTGATGCATATCAAGGCGTATCCAAGGCGGGACCTGGCGTCGCATGTGTTTTCTGATTGATGGAGTTGGGTTTCGATGGTCACGCATATGATGTTTGTTTTCTGCTTGATTGCATTATCATTTCCTCTTCTCTCCTGCCTAGCCATGATTTTCTTTCTCATCTCTTCATCTCTCTTCTCAAAGTACTACATCACAGTATGATATTTAGATATACCAGCATCAAGAATATATCAGATAAAATCCGAGTCAATATATCTAACCTCCTTCCGCTCCTCCTCAGCGGACCCTAGCTTCCATCATTCAAAGTTTATATATCTGACCTCCTTCCTCTCATCTGCAACCCTGGCCTCTTCATTCGCAGCTTTCCTCTGCTCTCTAATCTCAAACTCCTCGAGACTTGATTCCACTTTCACCCTCCACCCTTCCAATTCTCTGAAACCGCGTCTGAATTTCTCGGTACCAAAGACCGATTGCATGGGTACGCCCATTTTGCCCTCTTTGGCTTGCTCCTTGTAATTTAAAATGTAGTTTAGGATCTGCAAAGTTGTGGCGTTGGGCTCGATGATTGAAGATTCCATTTCCGCGAGCAAAGAATTGCAGGCGTCGAGATCGAGGTGTTTTTGAAAGTGGAAGGCGAGGAGTTGATTACAGAGGTTGGGGGTGATGCCTAGAGCGTAGACTGACGGACCTATAGCGCGGAGACGGGGTAGGATGGATAGGATGAGGTTGGAAGATGGATATACTGTGCGTAACAAGGAAGCGGCGAGGATGAGGCGTTTGGGAAATGTGCGCATGAGATTGCGACGGTCTTTTGGTGTGGTGGGAGGGGGAGTTGCAGTTGTCGAGGCAGAGGGATGGGGGGAAGGTCCGTCGAGTTGGAGGTTTGCGATTGGGGTGAAGAGGTCGGTTTCTAAGATTGACCAGAGGGCGAAGTCGGTCGGGGCGTGTTTCATGGCGGCAATCATGCGTTCGGATTCTTCGTGCAGAGATCTGGCTTCGTGCAGTTCCTTGGAATAGGCAGCTCTTGCGTCTGTCGTTGAAGAACTGGTTTCTGGTTGTGTGATCCTTGGGGCCGGGTTGAGAATGTTGGATTTTGATTTCCGTGCTGCTGGTCTTCTCTTTGATGCAGCTGCTTCTGCTTTAACCTCTGCTGCTCTTTTCGCTTGTGCGACGGATTCGACATTTTGAATTGCTTCGTTGAGGACCTCGTCGAGGTCTAGGAAGACATCTCCAGCTGGCTTCTTCGGCTGCTGCTTTTTCACGTTGGGTGGTGGAGGGGTACCTGATAGTGCCTCGAGTTGGTCAAAGGCATATCGCTCTTTCGGCGTGAGGGTCTCTCCTTGGACTGGTGCATATCTCACGGTAGGTTCTGCACTCTCGGATGTTTCGAAGGGGACGTATTCCTCTTTTTCTGGCTTTGCGCGAGGGGCGGGGACAGAAGCAGGCTCAGGTGTGATTTCTCTCTCCGGTTTCCTGATTTTTGTCTTTGGACTGGCTTTGGCCACATTTTCGTTGGCCAGATCTTGCAGAGCGCTGTAATAGCGGCGTAGTGTTGGCGTCTGATATAGAAAGGGTAGCGAACATGTGCTTCTGGTTGTGTATAGCTTCAAGCCTCTGCTGAGAGCCTGACCTGCATTCGCGCATCCAGACATTTATTCGACTCCGAGTTCGAGGACGTCCAGTTTGGTTGGCGATCAAGTTGCGGCGGTAATTGGATGTTGGGAATCTTGGTTCTTTCGTATAGAGTTTTGACCCGTCCAGCAGGTTATCGGATTCCTGAGCAGAAGAAAGTGTCGAAGGCGTGGTATAGCAATGACGATAAACTTGGAGATCCAAAAGTGTTTTGCTTCGGAAGATCGGGCCGACAGGCACCGACAGTGATGCACGTCATGAACACGCTTTCGCGACCTTCGCGTCTCCCTCGAAAAAGGGCAGAAGCCACTTTCTCAAGAACCTCAATACAACACCCAACACTTATCGATCATCATGCCGAAGAAATCAGCAGCCGAGCTCAGCGAATATGAATTGCAACGACAGGAAAACATAGCAAAAAATCAAGCTTTACTTCGTCAATTGCAACTCGAAGCCGCATCAGCAGGCATCGCGCCCAAGAAACCCTCACGCGCCACTCCCGACTCCAAATCCGCAAAGAAGAAGAAGACTCCTGTTCAAAAAGTGAAAGAGGAGATTCTACCCAGAAGAACGTCAAGTCGTCTAAGAGGCATCGTTGCAGACAGCGAAGTTGCAAAAAGAAAGGCAGAGGAAGAGCATGAACTGCTAGCTCAAGCCGAACGAGCAAAACGCCAACGTGTTTCCGAAGACCTGCGTTTCTCAGATGTCGTAGTTGCAGGAAAGGATTGGGACCAGAGTGGCAACTTTCTACGTCTAGTCGGTCCAGCAAATCCAGGCGAACGCACCTTCAGCGCCCAAGATGTCAAGGAAACCACAGACAAAGAATTGAAAGAGCTGCGCGAACGCATGAGTGGATTGGATCTCTGGGAAGGCTTCGAGCCCAACAGGATAAAGATCACACCCGAGCGAATCTACTCGCTGGGCTTCCATCCAACCACCGATAAAGCACTCGTCTTTGCCGGTGACAAGCTAGGAAGTCTAGGTCTCTTCGACGCATCGCAACAACCCTCCGCCACCATCAAAAACGAAGACGACGACGAATCAGACGACGAAGAAGCCTCCCCTCAAATCACAACCCTCAAAATACACACTCGCACAATCTCCGCCTTCCAATTCAGTCCTCACGATACCAATGCCCTCTACTCCGCCAGCTACGACTCCTCAATCCGCAAACTCGATCTCGCAAAAGGCGTAGCGACAGAAGCCTACGCACCCCTATCCAAAGACGACGACGAACCACTCTCCGGCGTCGAAATGTCCCAATTCGATCCTCACAATCTCTTCTTCAGCACTTTGAATGGAAACTTCGGCCGCCACGACACTCGCTCGAAACCAGGAAAAGGCACTGATATCTATGGGCTGTCGGAAAAGAAAATAGGAGGATTCAGTTTACACCCTGCTCAACCTCATATTTTTGCAACCGCATCATTGGATCGCTACCTACGACTTTGGGATTTGAGAATGCTGAAGGGGAAGGGAGATGAGAGGGGTCCTGCAGAGGTGGGAGCACACGAGAGCAGATTAAGTGTTTCTCACGCCGCGTTCAATTCTGCGGGCCAAGTCGCCACAGCCAGTTATGATGATACGGTCAAGGTATACGATTTCAGCTCTGCAGCAACATGGGACGCTGGTGTCGAGTTGGACGAAGCACAAATGACTCCCACGACTGTGATTCCGCATAACAATCAAACTGGACGATGGGTTACCATGTAAGTTCACCTCCCACCCTACTCTACCCTGCCCTCCATACCTTTTACTGACTTATGACCCCACAGTCTTCGCGCGCAATGGCAACTCCAGCCCGCGGACAATATCCAACGCTTCGTCATTGGAAACATGAATCGCTTCGTAGACGTATATACAGGCGATGGACAACAATTGGCTCAACTCGGAGGTGATGGGATCACTGCTGTGCCTTCGGTGGCGCAGTTCCATCAGACGAAAGATTGGATCGCTGCTGGTACCGCTAGTGGAAAATTGTGTTTGTGGATGTAAAGGATATGGAAAATCGTGTTTGGCATGTTCGTTCCTGCATCAGGATATATAGCACAAGCATCGGACAATGACGGCTTAAAAATCCAGTGTTCATCTACTCTATCCATAGACCTTTTCTTTTTCCAGTACTTTGTACACACTTGATGCTTCCCACACGCGTCAAAACATGCTTTTTATAACCGAGTGCCTCGACGTCATTTTCTTTTTGCTTATCCAACCTAGCATGTTCCAGGAGAAAAGTGTTGTAGTTTCAGCAGTGGTCTAAGCATGAAGCTTCGATGTCGAGGTTGTGAGATCCTTATATCGCACATTTTGCAACAACCGTCACCATTTTCCAATTTATTCTTGTGTAGACACCAGGAAAAATATACAAGGAATGCTCTCTTGGATCAAATTTAGTGAATTAGTCATTGCTGTCGACGTGACGAACGAGAAATGTCTTCGGGCCATTGCTTGCCGGGCAACCCTGGTCTTGTTATCAATTGTTCTTTTTCTTTTTCTTTTTTTTCAAACACACGAGATATTAATGTGAAGGAAAGAGCGGCAATCTCAAGACATAGGGCATTATTGTTTTCAAAGTAAAGTTGGCATTTTTTTTTGTATCAATCTCATGCCTGCAACCATAGCAATTTCGCAAGATCAATGCGCAAAGAATAGCCACGTCGTTGCTAGTAAAAGATTCCGTCCTGGGTTCGTTGGCCCATGTCACTCTCCATTTTCAGTGATGATAATATCCCAGTTGTCCCAGAACTCCTCGCTCCAAAGCAATAAAAAGATTGCAAGAAATAAAATTCAATCATCGGCGGTGTTTCTCTTTCTTCTGCGTGCAGCTGCTCTCCTGACCGGTGCGCTCAGAGTAGGTGGATTCAAGTAGACAGCTGCCTAAGCGTCGTTCTTGCCCATAACCTTGGCGGCTTGCACGGCGTTCATCTTTTGGGTCCATCCGGGTGCGGGCTGGAACTTGCGTACGGTGCGGACTTCGTCGAGTGAGTAGCCAGGAACGCGAATGTTGTAGTTGCGTTCAAGGATGATCTGGATGTCGCGAATGTCCAGAGTCGAGTTGGGTCTGATCTTGGCCAAGCGGCAAGCAGCGGTAATGATGCTGTCGACAAAGTCATCGGCCAGGGTGAGCACGGATTCTTCAACATCTGGTGTGAGACCATCGCCCTCGCCGCCGCCAGTGACTTGTCGAACCAGTTCGTCTAACTTCTTCTTACTAAGAACGCGGTCTCCCTCTCCTTCCAATATGAAATGAGGTGTCTTCTGTACGGCGGGCTGACCCATCATTCCTGGGGCGCCGTTGCTAGGGCCGCCGAAAGTGGGACGAGCGGGACCGAGTGGTACGGGGTTGTGAGGGCCTGAGTTCGGCAGGTTCTTTGGGATGGGGAACTTGGGGTTGCCGACGTTGAGCGCAGCGTTCTGGGTGTGGTTGAAGGGCTGACCTGCGGACTGAGGAGTAGGCGTGCCTTGTCCCTGTTGCTCAGAATAGTTGCGTTGGGCTTGGTTGATTGCAGCGGCGTGACTAAGGGGCTGAGGTTGACCTTGAGGAGCCGGTGACTGGTAAGGCTGTTGCTGGTTGGGAGGGCGTGCGATCGGCTGCTGTTGCTGTTGCTGCTGCTGCTGAGGATGCATAGGAACATTCGATTGCTGCTGCTGCTGCTGCTGCTGCTGCTGCTGGTAGGGGTTGGGCACAGCAGGGCTCATGGCCTGGTTGTTGTTGACTTGAGCGGACTGGTTGTAAGGCGAGGCAACAGGCTGTTGAGGCACGGGAGTCTGCGAGTTGTTTTGTTGTTGCGACTTGTTCGACTTCTCGGCCCAAGCTAGACGGTTCTTTTCGTTCTCATTACGAACGCCATCGATCTTGGTCTTTGCATCTTGCACACCCATTCTAGCAGAGTCTCTGGCTGCGACTAGATCGGGTGTCGCCGTCTGTCCAGCACTTTCCAGCTGCGAGATCTTTTCGTGGTTTTGTTGGAAGCGGCTAACACTGCTCTCTTGCATGGTGACGAGTCTAGTAAGGGTACCCATAACACGGCGTTTGTAGTTCTCGTAGTCGGGAGTGTTAGGAATGACGGTGGTAGGAGGGAAGACCTTGAAGCCGTTCAGGAAAGCCTTTGCCTGCTGGCCGAGCGGAAAAGATCCCTGACCCTGCGGGATCTGTTGTTGCTGTTGGGGAGGGATCTGTTGCGGCTGCTGAGGATGATGGGCCTGTTGCTGCTGCTGTTGTGAATGCTGCTGAGGTTGCTGATTTGTGATTTGTTGCGCAGCAGGCTGCTGTTGAGCAGGTTGAGGTTGTTGTTGAGGTTGTTGCGGCAGCTGCTGGTTTTGTGGTTGCTGCTGCTGTTGGTTGGGAAGCTGCTGCTGTGAAACTTGAGCTTGAGGCTGGGGTCGCTGCTGCTGCTGCTGGTTCTGGTTGTTGGCTTTCCAGTTTGTGATGTGGCGCATAATCTCCCTGGAGACTTCCTTGATCTTAGCTGTTGCCTTAGTGTGTGTTTCGCTTCCACGTGGGTTGGCTTCCAGTGCAGTCCAAAGCTTGGTCAGTCCTGCCGTATAGGTGACCTTGAGTTCAGCTGAGAGCATAGGGATATTCGCAATTCTCTCGGGTCGGATCATATCAGGAGGGTACTGTGAAGCCGCTTGCGGCGCGCCGTCCGGTTGGCTCATGATGATGTCGTCGCTTCTGCCAGCTTCCGGAAATCGTCGTGAAAGTGAAAGTGAAGTGATGTGCGCCGAGCCGATCGTCCGGAGAGTGATGCGCCGCCTCACTGACGATGATGATGATGATAATAAGTCGTGTGAAGCACGAGAAGGCGCGATGGTCACTTTCACCCCACGCAGTCGCGATGCTTTACTTTCCTGCCTCTGCCAAGATTCTGAACTCTAAAGTCCATACCTACGAGAGTATTCGGGCTTCTGCAAGTAATCGTTTTCTCCTACATGCGACAACACTTTTGTTTCTCAGACATTCCAGTAAAAGCAGTCATCTTATTGAAGTTCTATATACCTCATCTGCACTGCCTTTAGAAAATCGGTCTCTTCCGTTCACATCTGTATGGTCAAGACAAGTCCCGCTTGCCTAGTTTGGTAATATTACAATCTTTCAAATTCGTATCAAGTCCTCTTTAGCGGCTTCCGGCTCTAAGAAGACCAGCAGCACAAGTGTTGTTGGACCAGCCAAGTGCCAGATTGTCCATGAACCAAGAAACAGGTTCCTCGTTGACCGAGGCTTGGATGCGAAGGCCACTCAATCCCTTCATTGACTCTGAGAAATCGATCTGTGTAAGGTGACAGTTGTCGGGCAAGTAGCATGGAAGAAGCTTGACAGTCTGATGGAACGCTGCCACTTCCGACTTGGTCTCGCTCTGGTAGACAAGGCCTGTAATCTTGAGAACACATTGGTGGGCCGAATGGTTCTCACATCCAAGGTAAGCGCTATGAGCGTTGAACCAGAATGCGTTGGAGCTTCTACGAGTACCCGCGCCGATCTCGCCCGAAAGCTGTCCTCCTTCGCTGTGGTTGTCATTATCGCCGGTCTCATTGGCCACAAACATAACAAGACGAGGAGACGAGACAGCTACGAAGGGGACCGATGGAGGAGGAGCGTAGACGAAGCCATCAGAGAAGTACATGTGGTGGTAGGGGTTGAAGACCGGAGGGGCGTCGCTAGGGTCGGTGATGGGCTCGGTCGGCAAAAAGGTAGGCTCATCCTCCCACTTTATTCAAGTTTTAGTCAGCTTCATATTTTTGTTGATGTGTTCAAGAGGGTACTTACAGTCAAAGTGAATTCACCATGCTCACCACACACGGTGGGGGTCGGCATAGCAGAGCTTGAAGTGTTGGTGTACTTCTTGCTCAAGGTCGAAGAAGTACGCGAGAATGCAGCGGGAGCACTCAACGAGATGACAGGGACTGGCATGAAGGGAACATATCCAGTGGCCGAGGATGAGACTGTACTACCGTTGTTACCATGGCGGAGGGCTGAAGAAGGAACGACAGGCGAGATAGCAGTTGCAGATTTCTGCGAGGCAGCTCCAACAGACACGGACGACACCAGCGAGGCAGTAGGTGTTGTCACAGCACCCGAGAACCCAGAAGGCTTGTACAGAGAGCCGGTAAGTGTTGCGGAGGGGTGCATAGTAGTGTTCCAGGCAGATGCAATTGGGGCGTAAGAGCTCAGGTTACCAACACTGTTGATGAACGAGTTGAAGCCGGCGGAAGGCGTAGCAATGACAGTGTAGGTGAAATCGGTAGTTACGTCCACATAGCTCACGGAGCAGACCGACTCTGCAGATGTCGGGGGACTGGTCGAGGTGCTGTGAGAAAAGAGCTCTGCGCTAGCAGCTGCAGAGGACGTCATGAGAGCAGCAGGCTTGGAGCTTCTTGAGCTCAAGTAGACCGTCAGAACAGAGATGACGCTCTTGGTGCGGTAAGAAGTCACAGTCGAGGTTGTGGTCTCCTCATCTGACTGGCCAGCCAAGGCCACCGAGGACTGAGACTTGATGGAAGTCACAGCGGGAGGTGTGATGGTGAGAACCGTGGTCTGGGTGACAGTGACCTGAATGTCATCGGTGGCAACGGGGAAGACGGTCATCTGAACAGTCTCGGTGACGGTTGAGCTGAAGCTGACAGTAGGAGAAACACCACTAATCCAGCTAGTCGTGCCATCATGGTCAATGTAGGAGTAGCCCGAGCTGGAAGGCAGAACATCAACAGAAGAGGAGACAGGACCAGCCAGAGTCTGAGATGGGGGCACAGTCACGTAGCTAGTCAGAGTAGAGAAGCTGGTGATGGTCGAGTACGAGGCTGTAGTAATAGAATCGATGGCAGAAGCAAGAGTGGTCTCGCTCGGGCAGGACATGAGGGTGACGGTCTCAGTGACCGGCTCACATGAAGACAAGGCACTGTGATATCGTGTTAGCAGATGTGTGCTGCGCAGAATGAATGCCACGAGCTTCCAAGGCAGACGCGCAGGTTGTGGCCAACTGAAGATTATAGTGCTGCAAACTCACTTCTGGGACTGGCTGATAGCAAGAGAAAGGCCAACAAGGCTCAATGCCACAAGAGAAGTTGCCAGATGCATTCTGAGCAATGGATGGAGGAATGAGTGACTTTGGTAAGGAAGGATTAGACAACGAGGGGAGTGGTTGAATAAAGAACGAGTGTGGTGGGTGGAAAAAGATAAACGAGGAAAGTGCGCAGTGACGGAATTAAATCTGGCAGGCGCACTTTGTCGTTGGTGACAACCAATCAAATCACCATAGCAATATGATGGCCTTGACATCCGTTTGCTCTGTGGCCCCTCTCTCAGATGTCAGCAGCAACTTTCGTTCCTTGATGCACAGCACAGAGTCGGACTCCCACAACGCATCTCGAGAGAGCTGGGTGGTTAACGCTTGGCTCATCAACCCTTCCTCTTTCAACACCATTGTCAAACTCATACGCTCATATCCAGTTCTGATTCCTCTTTCTCTCATCAGGCTCAGCCTGCCAGTCCACAATTCACACTATACCACATCACCAGACACAGATCCATCCCTTCCACGATTTGGAAGCGATCGTGCGTCCATGTGAGGGTTCCTGCATTAGTACCACTGGGTAATCTCGACTTCTTCCTTCTGGATAGCCTCGTTTGCTCGTGGAACCACTCAGACGGTAACCTCTGACGAATCTCGAAACACAACTTCAGGAACAAGACGAAGCCGGACCATGACACAACAGTCACTAATTGACCATGTATCGAGAAAATCTCCGCTTCTGATGCCAGGGACAAAGAGCGTGGTTAGGAGAGGAACAGCTCGTGCAGAAAGCTGCACGTGTGACGCTCTCTGTGGCGGTGAGGAAGCATATGGCTGTCGTGCGACCAAACGGAGCTGCATGCCGGTAATGCTAGCAATGGCCGACTCTATGGACAAAGAAAGTTGCTTCCAATCTCCTCGTCGACAGAGTTTCAGAGTCGGCCAGTTCCTCTCGAACACGGGAAGAACACGCCGACCAGCCAGAAGATAGTCTGGTCAGTAGCCGACAGGACCATTCGATGATGGCGAAATAGGACTGATCCGAAAGACAGTACCGAGCATTTGTCGAATGTGCTTCACTACAGACTGCTGTACTCGAACAGATGAGAAGAATATCGCCTAGGTTCATCGTTCAGCAATATACATTCACGACCATGGAATACTCAAGGAACACAGCTCGACCATTAGACTCTTGCGAGAGGTCCGGGAAAGGGTACAATGCTTTGAGATCGGCAGAGCTGTCCCTCGAGAGTGGCTATCTCGCTCGCTTTCGGTAGACACGACTCTGCTTCCTGAATGAATCGTTCATCTCGTTGGCTTTATGACAGCTTTCATTGAAACGAGCATGTCAGGTTCCGATGCGATTTCTCTGGACCATGTTACAACATGTGCGTAAGTTTCGGCGAACTCGAGCCAGAGTCAGAAAGCGCTATCGTTCGTCGGCCGTGAGGTGGAGCTCCTCAGGTGGGTTCGGCCAAGATAGGTGAACGTGATTAGAGGAGGGCATTGCGAAGCTCGCGCAGGTGACCAATCGGCTCACATGCTTGCACGAGCGCTGTCGGACTCGAAGAGATATGATCTCATGAGAGCAACCAATCGACTGAGCTTGCAAGACCCAGACGAGCACCAATCCGCCAGTTGTATACAGTGTGACGGTTTTCAGCTCGACAAGCAGCGGCGTTGTTAGCGTTCGCTTCTCCCATTCCCCTCTCTGGACCAAGGACCTTTTCTCTCGCAACGCTCCGATCCTCCTCCGCCTGTTCAACCTTGCCAACACTGCCCCTCTCCACCCCACCACTGACCTGGCTGGCAATCTGGCAATCTGGCCATGAGTGTCGAAGAGAACACGCCTCACAGGCGCTCGAGCAGCGCCTCGTATGCTCAAAACATGTCCAGGGACTTTCCCCAGCCAAACTCGGCCGCAGCCTTCGCCGGTGCCCGCAGTCCTCCTAAAGCGAAGAGTATGGACATACGGAGCCCGAGTCACCCTCTCTTGTCTAACAGGTGTTTGCAGACACGTCGCATGTGCCATGCAAGTTCTACCCTTTTGGCACCTGTCAAGCTGGCGCGGCCTGCCAGTTCTCTCACGATATGGACCCCATGACGCAGAACGCGCCTTGCAAATACTTTGCCAAGGTACCTGCGCCATTGTCGCATGTGTATACGCTTGCATGACACTGACTCGTTATATCAGGGTAGCTGCAGATTCGGTCAAGGATGCGCTCTCGCCCATATTCTCCCCGATGGTCGAGTAATCAACAGGCCTCCTCGCGGAGGACAGCCTTTCAATTACGGCCGCCGTGGCCCTCAACCATACGCACCCGCACCGCCCTCGTTGCTTACCATGCAAGCCAACGACCTGGCATCGCAGCAGCAGCAACAACAACAACAACAACCGCAGGAGATGGGTTACCCCAAGCAAGAAGACGTCCCGAACCTTCCGAACCCTACGCCGTATATCCAGGCTTCACAGCCCCTATCGCTAGACCCTAGCAACACCTTCGGTTCGCCTATGAACGACAACCGTTTCGGAGCATCGCCGAATGCCAGAGGTCTGAGCGTCTTGGATGCGCCGCTGCCAGGATCTTTCGACAGCCAGGGCATCTCACATGCTGCGCGCCACGGTCCGTTCGCATCATCCGTCCCCCCTCGTCTCGGCCACGGTCTCGAGTCACCTCCCTCGTCGTTGCCCAACAAGGCTTTCCTCGGAAGCACTCTGCGTGGACTTGGAGATACTACCCTCGACGGTGTGTTGGCCGGTTCTTCCCCACCTACCTTCGAAGAGCCAATGAGCTTTGGAAAGAGACCTCTACACTCGGAGAGATTCTCGCGACCTAGACCCATGATGTCCGCTAGTGTTGGCACAAGACCCTCGTTCTACTCGCACTTCCCACCGGACGCTACTGATTCTGAGGAGAGTGAAGAGGAGGGCATCGGCGAGGATCTTCTGCCCTCGAGCTTGCACGAGCTGCTCCCTCCAGAGAAGTTGCGCAGACCATCTCAGCAGATTGACGACGATATCAACCCTTCCTTCCTTTCCGCTGGCCGTCGCGCTATCTCCAACAGCCAGATCCCTTCAGACAGCAAAGTTGGAAGTGTCAGCCCCCACACCGGCAGTCCCTCGAGATACAGCTCAATCTGGTCGTCTGGATCATACCGCAAAGAGGGGGAGAACGGATTTGGACACATTGGCTCACCTCTGCGACCCTCTTCGTTGCGCTCCTCTTCGCTTGCCGGAGGTGACTTTGGCTCCCTTATTGGTAGCCCACCGAAGCAAGCAAGCATGTCGATGCTCACCCGTGAGCTCCAGAGTACCAGAATCTCCGAAAAGTCTCCATCACTACACCCTCGTACCTCTTCCAGCGACTCTCGCGGTGCTCTCCGTGGCGGACTCGACAGAGGTATCAGCAGCAACAGTCTGGGCCGCAACGAGACCATCGAAGAAGAAGACCAAGGTCTGTTCTCCATGGAGGAGGAAGACGAATTCGCGAGCTCATCGAGGAAGCCCTCAGTATCTCCCATTGGTCTCTTGCCTGGAAAGAGCGAGCCAACTCTCGGACCTATTGGTGGTCAGAGAACATCATCCGTCTCCAAGTGATAGAGACACTCCTCTGGAGGAAATACCAAAACCCGCCCACTTGTCAATATAATATTTTGGAAGGATTGTTTTGACGATTCACGAACACGGAAGGCCCTGATTCATTTTCTCTCATTCCTGGCGCTTTATTCGAAAGGGACAACATCTACATGGAAGGCATTACCTTGAAAAGAAATCTGTTTTTCACCAAAAGAAAAGATGCATGAAAGGAAGGATTGGCCATTTTGCTGTTGCATTTATCCCCAGCGAAGTACCGGCACACCACATTTTGTTGCATTTTATTATGTAGTTATTATTATCATTTTTATATTGTAGCACATGATACTATTTGGTCAACGCTTAGGCTTCTCCTTATGCCTCGAAAGACTTTCGTGAGTTTCGTGCTTGGAGTTTTGTAGAACCAGTCAATCTAGCATGTATTGCCAGATGAGACTTGAGTGGCAGCAGAGCCACTGGCACCCTCAGACTTCTTGACCTCGTTGAAGATCTGCGAGAAAGTGGCAGGCTCCTCAGCACCACCAACCTCGTACATGTTCTGGATAGTAAAGTGAGGGACACCTAGAGTGACAGTCAGCCATCATGCTCTCAACCAGCGTGAGCCTTGAAAATTAAACTTACCAGAGATGAACCTCCTCTGAGCAGCAGCAACCTCACGATCAACCTCAGGTCCACCCTTGTCACTCTCCAACCACTCCTTGACCTCCTTCTCCTCCAACCCACCACCAACCGCCGCCTTTGTCAAAACAGCATGATCGGTAATATCCTCATTCAACTCGAAATAAGCATTAAACAGCTTTTCCATAACCCTCGTTTGGGTTTCCTCTCCCTTCGTCTTCGCCAATTGCACAACCCTATGCGAATCCCTGGTGTTTCCGGTTTTACCTCCATAGGCAAAGTTGATTCCCAACTCTCTGCCGATTTCTGATAGACGACCTTGCATCATTTTGACCCTTTGCTCGCCGAACTTCTCGACGTAGATGGTTTGCTTGTCGCGGGATTGCTTGGGTGCGTCCGGGTTTAGGTAGAAGGGAAACCAGGTTGTGGTGAAGGTGTCGTTGGGGTATGTTTGCTTGTGGTTGTTTATGGCGACTTGGAGGCGGTTTTTGCCCACGTAACACCAGGGGCAGACTGTATCGCTGACGATGGAGATGTTGTAGTTTGTCATGTTGCGGAGGGTGTTGCGGAAAGCCAGGATGGGCGATTGATTTGTTTAGAAGGAGTCGACGGAAAGGGCAGGGTTATATTCACTCTTGAATTTATGTAGGAGGAGGAAAGTGGCAAGAGTGTGGTTTTTGATATGGTGGAATTGGATGGACGGATTGCTTAATAATTGTCATTCGGTTAGCGCGGAACCAGAGCGTAGAGGTTGTAAATCACTGAAACACGGCAGTAAAAAGGAGCCGGGTGATGTATAGCTTGAGATATACGGACATTGGCTTCCGATACAGACTGCTGACTATCCTCTCATACTAGTGAATGAAAATGACAGCGGTATAGAGCTAATATGGGAGGATCAAGGTGTAGTAGCAAAGTCTTGGCTGTCACATGCAAAAATGACGAAAGAGCGTCTGACAAAGCGTGATACCTGAACCCTCTTGACACAACAACATGGCCGATACAAACGAGGGACCAGTATTTAGAGCATCGAAGCGAAGAAAGGTGTTTCGCAAACGACGCGACGACGATGAAGCATCCGATGGCGATGTAGCGACACCAACCGGCTCGACCGCAGTGGCGACCAACAACCAGGATCAAGAGGTGGAAACAGAAACAAGAGAAGGCAGTGTAGCCTTGAGACATGTCAGACCAGGCGGCGCAAGGAAAGGCGGTGTAGCTTTCTCATCTACACGAACGGCAAACGACAGCGGGACAAGCAGTGTCTTTGACACGAATGCGCCGCCTACACCGTTGAACCCTGTCGAGCACGCCCAAGCCCGCTTCGTTGCGCCAACAGGACATATCGCTTCTGCAGACGACAAACACATGTGGGTCTTCCCATCTCTTCCTTCAACATAAGATACAGAATAGACTGACAATCTAAGGATGGCCTATGTAGACTCCAAACTAGCCCGTCTGACTCCATCACATGAAGCCTCCACTTCAACCACAAATCAATCCTCTACACCAGCAGATACTACTTCTGCCTCCACAGCAGCAATGCAACAACCTGCAGATCCTACCTCGGTAGCTCGTGGTCATCTCGACGAAGTCGATATAAACCAGCCCACCCTACCCACGAACACAACAACATCCCGCCCCTCAAAACGCCCGCGCAAACCCTGGCACAACCGCCGCAACAGCGCCTCCCTCGCCCGCGACGCAATGGTCGACCAAATCCTCCGCGAATCCCAATTAAACATCTACGAACCCTCCTCCTCTGCCGTCCCTCAAGGGTCTACCTCCACAGCAGCAGATACAGAAGACGCAGACGAACGCATGGCTGCTGAATTTCAGAGAAACTTCTACGCTCAGGCAGAGGAAAGAGCCGTCAGGAGGGTTGCTGCTCCACCGCCTCCGACGTTTGGTGCTAACAAGTTGGAGAGTTTGAAGGGGCCGAAGTTGGGTGGGAGTAGGAGTCAGAGGGCTGCTATGCATGCGGCCGAAAAGGCAAAGGGTGCGAAGAAATGATACTACGACTCTCATAGTAAGATTACAGAAATTGATACCCTTTTATTCTTCATCCACATCTATGTATTGCTCAGGTTTCTTCTGCCTTCTTCCTAGCATAAAATGCTTTCAATCCATTCTCCACATCTCTGAACCCTTTGCCAACACTTCCACTCCCCAAGCTCGCCCTGATCCACCCAGGCAATTTGTCCTGTATCCTCTTCTGCGCATACCTCGCATCAAACAACAAAATCGCACTCCAATCCCCCTTATGCCTCACCGCTCTACCAATAGCCTGATTAACCGACCTCATACAATTATTATCCGCAAACTCCCTCGCCGCTTCTTTTGCTGCTTGTCCCGCAGCAACAGCCTTTTCCTCAATATAAGCTATTCTAGCCTTTTGTTCTGCGGTATTCGGATTCGCGTAGGGTAGACCTATCACCATGACACACCGACCCAGATGATCGGAAAAGTTTATTCCTTCACTGAGACGGCCGTTCAGGACTGCGAGGAGGAAAGCTCCCTTTTGCGTCGTGTTGACGGCGGAAGTGTAGGATGTGAGGACATCTTCTGTGCCTGTAGCTTGTGATTCTTTGAACATAGTTTTTTGTTTTTGCATGCGGGTCCAGAGGGAAGGTTGGGAGGGAGAGGGGGACCTTTGCCATGAGGCGACGACTTGGTCCATGTAGGTGTAGCTGGGGAAGAAAGCTACGCAGCCGTTTGGGATGGAAGAGAGGAGTTGCAAGATTGATTCTCCTAATGCTGTCATTGTGGCGGGAGAGTTTCGTGAGGGAAAGGTGAAGTTGAAATCGGTGTTGTTGTGGCTTGAGATTATTGGGCTGACGAAGAGGTTTGTGGTGGGTATTACGTGGCCGCAGGACATGGTTGTGATGCGGCTGTTGTCGAGGTAGGGGAATAGTCGGGTAAGGTAGTCAGACATCTATGCATAGATCAGTATCGGATATGATGCGCGAAAAAGAAGAGAAGAGACTCACCGGCGACATAGTTCCACCTGCCAATATCACTGCTCTAGCTTCTTCAACAATCTCGCGAAAGTGTTCGGAGGGATCGAGTAACATGTACTTGACCTTCGTCTCTGCCTTGTCTGCTCCAACGGTATAAAACAGACGTCCTTCTCGCGCCGGATTCGTCAACACCATGAACAAGTTTGTAATATGCGTAAGCACAGGCACTGTGACTTCTTTCCCAACACCCGCAGCATTGATATTCTGCTGTTTCTGCTGCTCTAGAGAAACATAGCCTTCCACTTTTCTGGCCAATTTGCTTTCTTGCAGGTAATGCATCAGTTTGTAGAGGTTGATCTGATCTACGCCTTTTCCTTTGAGAAGTTCGGTGGCTTGGACAGTGCCTTCGCTTCCTTTCTTGATGTCCAATGTTGACAGAAAACTGGCTATTGAGTCTAGTAGCCGTACGACTTGTGTAACGTACACGCGATTCTTGCCTTTGAGACGATTGCGGAAGCGTTGGAGGTAGGCTGTCAACTGAGCTCGGGCGAGTTGCAGTTGTTGCAGTGATACTTCGACAGTGTGGATGGAGGAGATTGCATCCATGAGGTTGTGTGCTTCATCGATAATGACGATATGGTTCTTGAGCGATAGACCTAGTGCTTCTCGTGCCGTCTTTTGGAGTAGAAGTGGATATGGCAGTGTGACAATCTGGATTCGACATTAGGACCGCATTGGGGACCAACGAAAGAAGGCGAGTTGGGGATAGCTCTTACCTCGCTAGGCTTGACTGCAGGTCTAGTGGCATAATAGGGACAGACACCCAACTTCTTGCCCAAACTGCCCAAGTCCTCAATATCTCGTATTTTTGCCAAAGCATGATGCTGGAAATCGAGTACCGTGCCTTCGCTCTCTTTGTTTGGCACGAATGGACACTTTTTCTCTTTTGGCGTCTTTGCATCTTGCAATTCCAAGCATCGCTCGTTGATTGCTGTTGCACTCTTCAACGAAGAAACTTTACTGTTGATACAAAGGTTCTTTCTCGCGCCCAAGGAGAGATGCTTGAGTTCCTCGTGAAGCTTGTCTTTCTTCTTGATTTCCTCCTGCACAGCAGGTATAGCGGCTGGTAGATCTATCCTCTTCAGCTCGTTAACAAATTGACTTAGTTGCGAGTGAGTGCGAGAGCAGAAGTAAATTTTCAGTTCGTCTTCTGCTTCGAGATCTTCTGGTGTCGACAGGGCCGAAAGACCATATCCGAGTTTCTGCATAAGCGCCTGTGTCTCTTTTGACAAGCCCAGGTCAGCGTCGCCATTGTTGGCCGTTGAACCTTTGGTCCCTTCATCATCGCTCTCGTAGTTGTCGAGGGCGAATTGCTCTTCATCCACAATATCGACATCTTTGCCGCTGTCATCATCCAGTTTCCGCTTTTTGGTCAGTGGAGGTCCGTTTTCCTGTCGATCTCGAACTTTGCGTTCGTGTTGGCGGATCTTCTCGAGTTTTGCTTCTAGCTCTGCTCGTTTCTGTATGACTTGACTTTTCTTCTCTTCTCGAGAGTGTTGGACCATCCATTCGGGCTCGTCATCGTCTAGAACTTGGTCAGCCAGATATGCTAGAAATCGACGAGGAGCCAATTCACCTCCTTCAATGGCAGCAATGCTTTCATCGAATTCTTTTCTCTTGTGGTCTCGAAGCCATGTCAAGGAACCACATGCTAGACTCAAAGATTTACCCTAAGCATGGATTAGAAGTCGATCACAGTATGCAGATCACCCATCCTTACAGTTCCTAAATAGTGGTCAGTCGTGCACCTGAGTAAGACTCAAAATATCACTTACCAGTCGGAGACTCGAAGATGCCGATTTTGCCTTGATCAATGCATTCATACAATGTCCGCATAAATTCAAGCTGGATGTCGTACGGCTCGTACGGATGATAGAACTTCGCGGCGCCTTCCATCTTATCGCAAGATCATGTGTCAATGTGCAAGGACATCGCTTTAGAGATGAAGACGGGTTCCAGTTGTGTTAATGAGTGATGGCAAATGGATGCGAAGTCGAGGTCGGCGTCGAATGAAAACAGTCCACCAAACGAACACGCGAGGACCTCACCACACCCTGGGCACAGAATCATCGAATTCAATGGGGATCGCTTGAGGCGCATAAAAGAAGATCGATTTGAGAAAGTGTCACTGAGGCTCGGAAGCATGCAATCGACTGCATCCTGAATGCGACCTAAGCTGCGAGGTACGTGCGTTGGGAACACGAAGGCAACATGAAAAGCTTCACGATGGAAATCGGGCCAAAATATATTCAAAAGAAAGAACCCAAACCAGACTCCATTTTGGTATAGCTAAAAGAAGATGCAAATGCTTATATGAACAGTCCCCCTTTTCTCTACGGCGTAACATCGAATCTCATCTTGACACCCATAGCCGCCAACTCGACATCCAAGTATCGCAGAACACCAGGAACAGCAACGACAGTGACGTCTGAACCACCGACAAACTTATCACCTCTGCCATCCTCCCAAGTATCGCTGTTGGGCTCGGAGCCAGTAGCCTTCTTACTACATCTCCTACATCTAACATTGCTTGCATTAACACCCTTTCTGCGTCCATACTCGTTGACAGTCGGTTGTGCGGAAAGGAAAGATCCACAGCCACGGCAAATCCATGCTTTTTGGTAATCGGAACAGTTCATCAAACGATCTTGCAGCAAGAATGCTGTACCGTGGGCAATCAGAGAATCTCTCTCCATCTCACCGACACGAATACCACCACCCTTGGCACGACCCTTGATGGGTTGACCAGTCAACGCAGTGACGGGACCGGTGGTACGGACCTGGAACTTGTCGTTGACCATGTGACGCAGACGTTGGTAGTAAACCACACCCATGTAGATATCGGCACCGAGCTCTTGGCCAGTGATACCAGAGTACATGGGCTCGTTTCCGTAGTAGTTGAATCCAGCACGCTTCAGTTGGTGACCGAAGTACTCAACGGCAGTCTCGCCTGCAGTGTCCTTGAATTTGAAGGGGGTACTGTCTTGCGCAACACCGTGCATACAGCCAGCCTTACCGGCCAGCGATTCGACGAACATACCAATGGTCATACGCGAAGGGAAAGCGTGAGGGTTAATGATGACATCAGGCTGCATACCACTCTCACTGAAAGGCATATCCATGACGGGCCACTTCTGGGAGCAGACACCCTTCTGTCCGTGACGAGAAGAGAACTTGTCACCGATGACGGGCGAACGAGGAATACGGAGTCTGATGCTGAGCATCTGGCAGGGTTCATCAGCACCAGTGTCTGTGCCAAGCATCTTGATCTCCTCAACGAAAGCCTCCTCGTGGTCCTTGTATTTGTGCAAGTGAGTAATACCGTCACGGTTGACGAACTCGCCAGTAATGGGATCCTTGGTGACAGTGTGCGATGCGGCGATAATGTCACCCTCCTTGACCTTCATGCCGACAGCGATAAGACCGTCGTCGTCGAGGGTTGCGCGCCATTGTGCTTTGACGAGACCGCCGGGAGCGAAACCGAAAAGCTTCTTCACGTTACCACCACCACGGCCACGTCTGCCGCCATTGTCCTCGGCAAGGTCAACCTTTTTGGTCTTGTAGACAGTTCCGTGACCGAAGCCACGCTCGTGGGCAGACTTGTTGATAATCATAGCGTCGTCCATGTCGTAACCAGTGTATGAAATGACAGCAACAACGGCGTTGGTTCCGTTAGGGAAGTTGTCCAAGCCGTACTCGTTGTATAGGGGAGGTCGGACCACTGGTGTTTGTCCAGTTTGTAGGCGATATGACTTGTTGTCGGTACGGTATTTGAGAGCAGTTCCAGGAGTACCCATGGTTTGCTTACCCATCTGACATCTACATTTCTGTTAGCTAGGCACTAGGAACTGCTTTCGAACCGTGACTTACTGGTACATGTTACGAGGTGATTGATTAAAGTCTGAGAAGGGTGTTTGATTGGCGAGGATAGAGAGGATGTTGGTGGGGTCGAATTCGACGTGCGTTGAGTCGCCTGAGACGATTTCGGGCTCTGTGCAGGCAATGGACATGAAAGGCTGTTCAAATGGACCGACAAAGTCCTCCTTGCCGAGGGGCAGGTACTTGACAGGTCTAAACATTCTAGCGGCTTGTGAGAACATGTAGACACCGGGGTATTGACCTCCGTTCGAGTTGGGGATGTAACCAATCTCAAGCTCGGAAGGTACGCCGTGAGTGCCTTCGACCTTCCAGTATCTGAGAGTGTCTCCAATTACACGAGCCTGCTTGGGAGAGCAGAAGCCGAGAATACGGCCATCGAGCATGACGACAACGCTGTCGTCAACGGAAGCTGAGGGGGTTTCGGTTACGCCAAGTTGTGAGATAAGGCCGGGAATGGCCTTGGTGTCGACGCTCTTTGTGGCAATTTTGCATTTGTGGGCCAAATGGTTGAGCAGACCGCAAGGAGAACCATCGGGAGTGTGAACAGGGCAAAGGAAACCCCAACTTTCTGGCAATAACTTTCTGACGGTTGTGGTCTTCAGTTGGGCGAAGAAACTACCTCTGTGAACCATGCGGAAATGACTGATGAAACGCCAGAAGTTAATCTTTTCAGCAACAACAGTGAAACCAGAAGTTTGTTGCAGATCCAGACCACTGGGAGAGACGAGGTTACCAGTCGACAAAAAGTAATCTAAGGCCTGTGCCAAATTCTCGTTGGTTCTGCGAAGGATTTTTGCACTGAAGTCGCGCTCGAACTCGTCGGAGACGATGGGTGCCCAGTTGGTGGTTCTACCCCAGTCGCGGAGTTGCAGACCAATTGAGTTGAGCCACTCCTCGATGCGCTCCTTGATGATCATACCGTAAAGGAAACCGGGCAAGAGAATCTCCTGGTTCTGGACAGCATCAGGGTTGTCAACAGCGCACTCTCCGCCGACAAGGGAGTACAGCTTTCTGGTCATGAAGAGCAACATGCGGAACTTGTCGGCATCGTTGGTCTCCTTGGTCTCGGATGATCCCAGATGAGGAAGAACGATTCTCCTCAAGAACTCAGCACCAGCGTCCTCGTCAGACATGTCATCGGGAACACTCAGGACGATGCGGAACTTGCTTCCAAGGTATGCGCGTGTCTTTGCCTGGCCGTGGATGTTGTATGCCTTGTATGTGCGTAGCAAAAGTTCGACACGGTCGGTGACGAACTGCTTGTCTTCAATGCCCTTGCTTCCAGCAGGACCGACCAAGCCCTCGAAAATCTCGCGGTCATTTGTCTCGACCAGAGCCTTGAAAATCATCATGACGGGGATAAGATACTCGTTCTTGCGCCATGAGAAACGGAAGGTGACATTTCCATCGCTGAGGTAGTGGAGGACGTTGGTTTGCGAGGTTTGATCGGGTCTGACGGAGCGGATCTGGATACCGAACTTGGTGTAGGTCAAACCTCTGTTGACGAAAGAGGGACGAATAATGGCCATGGGGTAGTTTCGTCGGTTGACAATGAGCATACGGATCAGCTTCTCGATACCGTTGACGATGAAGTATCCTCCCAACTCTTCAGTCTCTTCTCTCTTGTCGACCAGTTCCTTAGGCGAAAGACCCTCGAGGTGGCAGCGGTTGGACTGTGAAAATGGTGTCAGCTGAAGCCTTCAGGTCAGCGCAAGAAACATACGCGCAACATAATAGGCAGAGAACCGAACTCTCTGACGCTCTCTCTCCACTCGCCCTCGTTGATGCGCCACTCGAAGCGGCCTCTGAAACGACCTCTGTAGGTACAATGACGCTCTCTGCATTCTACAGGCAGGATCTCGCGCTTCTTGTCGATCTTGTTCGAAGGAGGGAGCATGCTCTTCTCGAGGAAGACCTCTTTCACGCGGACCTGAAGCCTGTTGCGCTTGGGACCATCGGCCGAGAAGGGCTCATTTGGGTTGCCATCGAAGAAGGTCTTTGTACCAATGTCGCGAAGGGCATGGTGAAGTTGGCCCTTCTCAGCAAAGACGGCGTTGAAGGACTGAACATGAGGGTCGACGGCCGAGGCGAGGGTAGGGTATGCCGACTTGTCTGAAGGAGGATTGCGGAACAGTTTGTGGCGGCGCACCGTGTCGAAGTCGGTCGACCATTTGCCGTTCTCTTTCGATGAGGGTGCCATGGTTTTGTATGTGTCGAGGTACTCGGGAGGAATTAAAGATGGACCTGTTGCTGGTTGATGCAGGCAAGAGCTCAACCTCTCAACGCCCTGGTGTTCGGGGCTTGTTGCGATTCCAGAACTGTATTCGATCGCCCTTTCTGCAGTTGTCCAGCTTCCTTCCCTTCTTCAATCTTCCTTCGTGATATGGTTGGCAGCACCGTGATAGCAGATGTTTTTTTGCTTCGAATCGTTCTGGAAATTTTAGCGCCGAAAAAGCCGTGCCAAGCCTTTCGAAGTCTCCGAGGCTCCGTTCTCTCGCCGCATCTCCAACTTATCGACACTCGACTCAAGTGACCGCGGCTGTCAGAAGACGATTTGACGCTTATTGTTCTTACATCTTGCTTCTAATCGTGAACCAATCCTTGCGACACCTAGGGTCCTTGTAACCTTGTCCAAACAGTTAAATTTCGTGACAGCAGTGCCTCAATCTGCGGATTATCCTTCGCCTTGATTCTACATCACCAACACCTCCAATAAGAGTTCGACCCTACCCGAGCCCCGCTTCTGCCTGTGCCCTGCGCTTTTGGCCAAACCATCTGTCCGTGCAACCATCGAGCTGCTCTACTGTTGTTGCCTGCATTCAGCTCTTCGACACCCTCCTGCAGTGCCTAGTCTGCCAACCTCAACATCATGGCAGGTCTCTTCAAGCGTCTCTACGACTGGCTGCTCAGCCTTTTCTGGTATGTTCTCTTTGTTGTTCAAGTCGGCCATTTCCTGATATGAGACCTCTCTTGCGATCAGGGCGACTGAGATGGATGTTACAATGATCGGTCTTCAGAATGCCGGCAAGACGTCTCTCTTGAGAGTCCTAGCAGTAAGCAGCCTATCCTGACCTTTGAGATCCTGCTTTGAGAAGCGATATTGACAGTCTGTGATCAGGGCGGAGAGTTTACGATCGAGTAAGTCTGGTGTCGTGCTACAGTGAAAATCGTGAACTAAACAGTGTCTGCAACGTGATAGCTCAATACCTACTGTCGGTTTCAACATGAAGAGAGTTACCAAAGGCCATGTGACTTTGAAGTGGTAAGCGCTGCCCGACATTAGTGTATCGATAACGAGGCTCACTGAATGCAGTTGGGATCTTGGAGGCCAGCCAAGGTTCCGGTCAATGTGGGAACGGTACTGTCGAGGCGTCAACGCTATGGTGTACGTCTTCTAGCCCTTGCAGACGTACTTGTGTTGATGTGAGAATAGGTTCATCGTGGATTCAGCAGACAAGGAAGCCTTGCCTGTGGCACGAGAGGAGCTGCACGTGCTGCTAGAGAAGCCTGCCTTGGAAGGTATCCCCTTGTTGGTGTTGGGTAACAAGTCCGACCTTCCAGATCACCTCTCAGTTGACGAGCTGATCGAGGCATTGAATCTCAAAGCCGTAACGCACCGTGAGGTGAGTTGCTACGGCATCAGCGCCAAGGAAGAAACCAACTTGGACGCTGTACTGCAATGGTTGATCGCCAGGGCGAGCAAATGATCTTTCAGTTGAGGTCAGAGCATTCATTGCAGTATAGAGGCTGGCTTCCAGTCATGAGGTTGATGGGCATTTGCATAGGGCATTGCAAGCGATGGGGTTTAGATGGTCTCTTTGCTGCGAACCAGCAATGGCAGCGTAGCGTAACGGCGGGTGCACATGGGTGTCTTCTTTGTTTCTTTTTTGACTTCCGGCGGTCTTGTTGCTTTCCAAGCGGGCTAAGGATGGGATTATGGATTCACGAAGAACACGACAGTCATCAGACGCAGTTTAACGATTGATGTGAACACGAAGAAAAGGGGAGAGAAAAGAGGCAGGAGATGGCCAGGAAAACCTGCAGCTCTTCGAATGTTTCAAACCCCTCGATATCATGTGGGAGTGCAATGCAGGATGCGCTGGCAACGCTGGCACGATTTGGAGATCCGGTGGCTGATCAGCACAGCCACGACAAGTGTGGCTGGAGCAAGCCTATCGCGTTATCGCCTCTTTACCTTGACGGTCATCTGCTCCACAAGGGATCCCAAGACAAAGTACAGCATCTTTTAGGCACCCTGGAGTGAAAGAAACAGAGTCATGACAATTTATTCCCAGATCGGCCGACAAGCCGTAAAGCGGAAAAGCCATGCCGTTCACTGCCTCACTTGGTGGCAGTGGTACCAGTAGTCGCTTGGCCACCAAGAGTTGTCGTCATCTCTACCCATTCCAGATCACAAAGGTCTCACAACCAGCTCTACTTAACAGTCGCGCTCCCTGGCCTTTGTCTTTTGGCACGCGTGATTCTTACATACACATCAACTTCTTCCACCCGCAAACATGCCTATTCTCGAAGCTCGTCAATACTATGGTTATTACAACCGGTATGTTGTACTCGCGCGCTATTCGGCGTTCTGCCTATGAGCTCATCAATATTTGCGCGACTCTCTCGCTGACATGAATTCCCATAGATGCTACGGCAACAACTGCAACAGCACTTGGAACAGATGGGGACGCTGGGTGCTTCTCGCCTGCATAATCGCTGTCTTCTTCATCCTGTTCTTCCTCTTCTCGTGCCTGTCCGCCAAAAGACGCCGTAGACGCGGCGCCAACCCCTACTACGGCACTGGATGGACGGTCCGTCACGGCACGCCTACCTACAACCAGAACGCGCCGCAAACAGCTCAGCCTTATTACGCCAACAACACCACGGCTCCTCACTACAACAACTCCAACAACCCTCCTCCAGGTATGCGAACATGTTGATGCACTTCCTGTCATAGCGTTTATTGACATGCATCACAGCTTACAGCCCTCCTCCCAACACTACCAACTACCATGGCGGCAACAACATTGAGCTGCAACAGCCTCAGGCCGCCTACAATGGCAACTACGCTCCTCCTAAGGACCCTCCTCCGGCCAGATACTAAGCAAGGTTGAGGGTTGAGGATCGTTACTACACCCCTCACCACATGAGACGCTGTAATGAGGACTGGGAATGGGATTGGGATTTGGCGCGGGAACAATGGCGTTACGGATGGCGTGGCTTTGATACCCCAAAACAGCTACGGCCATGATGAAGACAATGGGCTTTTTTTCTATGTTCTCTTACGAAGGCTGTACTATTCTAATAATGAAAACGTTCAAATAACCGTCGCTTCTACACCCAATCCCATTACGTCACTGACGATCTCCCTCGGCTTCTCCAGCTTGATCTTTTTTTGGCTTCACTCATGACCAGTTTCCAAATTTCAAGCCGTAGGAATACACGATACTTTTGGTCTCATGGCACTGGTCCACAGAGATGCCTCGCTTGATCCACTCCCTCTGGATGTGGCACCGGTTTAAAGACCATTCGTGCATCTTTACAGCTAAACGAGAGACAGACTTTCACACGAAGCGATGATGACTGATCAACCTCCAAGCTCGATGTTTCGGATTATTCAGCAGGCGACGATGTGTTTCTAGAACAAGAACCCCCCATATGCTACCCCTCTTTTAATACAACATTTCATACTTAAGAGCTTCTCCAATTGACTTTTGAATCCTTCAATCCACTTACGCACATTTCCATATCACATCACAACTATGGCACCCTCAAACATGAAGGCCATCAAGGTCGTTGAAGCCAAGAAGGCTGAGATTCAGGACGTTGCTGTTCCTAAGCTCCGCGACGACTATGTCCTGGTCAAGGTTGATGCTGTTGCATTGAACCCTACCGACTGGAAGCACATTGACTATCTCGCCAACCCTGGAGCCACTGTCGGTTGCGACTACGCCGGTACCGTCGAGGAGGTCGGCTCAGCTGTCCAGAAGAAGTTCTCCAAGGGTGACCGCATTGCTGGTTTCTCCCACGGTGTCAACTCTGCCAACAAGGAGGATGGTTGCTTCGCACAATACGCTCTCGCCAAGGGTGATGTCCAGATGAAGGTCCCCGAGTCTCTGTCCACCGAGGATGCCGCCACTCTTGGTGTCGGTGTCACCACCGTTGGACAAGGTAAGCAACAGCAACAGGATTTACACAGCAGGGCAGAGTGCTAACGCAATTGGTTCAGGTCTCTACCAGAGCTTGAAGCTCCCCCTCCCCACCGAGCCCGCTAAGCAGCCCTTCCCCGTCCTCATCTACGGTGCCTCGACCGCCACCGGTACCCTCGCCGTCCAGTACGCCAAGCTCTCCGGCCTCGAGGTCATCGCTATCTGCTCTCCTCACAACTGGGACCTCGTCAAGTCTCTCGGCGCCGACGCCACCTTCGACTACAAGGACCCCGAGTGCTCTAAGAAGATTCGCGAGCACACCAAGGACAACCTCAAGCACGCATTCGACTGCATCTCCGAGGGCAGCTCCCCCGACATCTGTGGTAACGCTCTTTCCAGCAAGGGTGGTGTTATCTCCTTCCTTCTTCCTGCCAAGTCTTCCCGCGAGGACGTCGAGGACAAGAGCACTTTGGGCTACACTGTTGTTGGTGAGGCCTTCAGCTTCGGTGGCACTCCCATCCCCGCTAAGCCTGAGGACTTCGAGTTCGGTCGCATGTTCTGGGAACTGGCTGAGAAGCTGTTCGCCGACGGCAAGGTCAAGGCTCACCCCAAGGAGGTCCGCAGCGGCGGTCTCGAGGGTATCTTCGGCGGTTTGAACGACCTGAAGACCGGCAAGGTTTCTGGTACCAAGCTCGTCTACAAGATCTAAGAGGTTGGACCTTAATATTTAATGACATGACAAAATGTAAATAAATACTATTAATTTCTGCTGCAAATAAAAGCAAGAATAAATTCCTATGAAAACTCCTGGTATACCCATGGAAAAGCAAAACTCATGATCCTAGCCATGCTTTAAGAATTTGTGCGTGCGCCCATCTGGTCGTAAACGGTCCAGATATGCTGAGTTGTTCGTTATGTGATGTTCCGACTATCATTATTTCGTGGAGATGTCTTGATCGTGATCAGGGTTCGCCTGGCCCGCTGACTTTGATATGAGGCATTGGTGCTGGTGGACTGCCGTTCGAGTTATTGTTGACCCTTCTCCACTTCAAGACCGGGATCCTCTGATCACCCTACAAACGTATTAGCAATCATTGTCGAGCAAAACAGCCTTTGTATCACGAAACACTCACCCTGATCTCCGTGGGCTCCTCACTACCCAACACCAACACATTATCGTCTTCCTCAAACTTCCACGTCCTGACTTGGATATCCCCTAACCAACCGGGGAGATTACACACTTGGAAGGTATGTCTCAAGATTTCTTCTCTGCCAATACCTTCGTCGCTGATGTAATACGGCCCTGCATACGAAAACGATCGCTTACCAGCCTCGGCCCATTGTGGTTCTTCGCCTTCGCCGCGTTTGAATGACATTTGGCCGGGGATCAACATGTGTGCGCTCATGTAGCCGTCGGGCGTGTACATGATGAGGCCGGTGACGTTTTTGGTCATCGGGAAGGTTGGGCGTTGGAAGCGGCATGAGGGTGTTGGGTAGGCGACGTAGGCTTCGAGACGCCATGCGCCGATCAGTCTTTGCCTGAGGGGACGCTGAGGAGGTGGGCTGGGTGTCTTTGAGAGGGTGTAGTAGTCGCCGTTTAGGTCGTCCATGTTGGATATGTTGATGCTGGGCGAAGAGCCGTTCAGGTCGTACAATGTGCCACCATTCGTTGTTCTCGGTGTGCTGGAGCCATTTGACATTGTCTTGAAGCTGTAGTTGAGACTTGGACTCGGTGGTTCCTTTCGAGTCTCAGACATCTTTGGTGGGAAAGGTGGAGGTGAAGGGGGCGTCACTGGTCGTAGTAATGGTCGGGCTTTGATCGGCTGTGGTGACACAGGTTCCGGGGACTTGGGTCTTGAAGACGATCTTGACCGTGATCTTGATCTGTTCTTGCGATAAGGGACGACCTTTGGCACTTGCAGATAGGCCGTGCTGGTCAAGGTGATCACCTGGCTCGGCATCGCGAGACGGCAGTATAAATGGATGGGTTGAGAACAAGGACAGGTGGGTTGAAGTGGTAGCAGTCAAGGGACGAGAGGTCCGGCATCGAAAGAATCCGAGAAGGAAGAGAAAGAAGAAAGAGAGAGCAGGAGTAGACGTGAGACCAACTGGAAAGATTGTACAAACTAATAGACTCGAGAGTTTGGAATGTCCTATTTCATTCCATCGCCGGCAGCACGGCAGTATTCTGTCACGGCAGGGCTTAAGTCATGATGTTTCTCACTCACCCGTGAATCATCAGCTGCTGATCAAGCCAGCCGCCAGCCTTTCTAAGCCCGAATGCTCACACTCGTGTACGGAGTGTGTGTGCGAGGTAGGTTGGAAAGCATCAAGGTGGGGCTCCGGACAGAGAGGAGTAGTCCGAAGTGCAAAACTTGGCGGGTCCTTCCTTCTCACCTCTGCAGCATCGCAGCAATAATCTTAAAGATAAAGGCGGACCCAAAGACCGTGACTCCTCTTTTTCTGCCAACAAATTGCTAGAAGATTGGATATTGTTTGGTCTTGCCTGTTTCCAGCCGTAAGCAATGATATCGACGTGCAGGTAGATTCTGCAGAGGTCGCATGGAACAGCATCATCCCGCACCGAATGTAGTAATCGACACTTCCGCATCTGCTGACATTGACGAAAAGCGGCTGAATGCATGGATGCGCCCTTGGGGCTCCTTGTCCAGGCCGCCTGCTTTCACATGGCAGTTGTTGAAAGCAAATTGTCCTCGGCCGACCTCCAGAGAGCAATCTAGACGAACAAGACCGGAGAAATGGGCTGCATGAGGTCTTGTAATGGTTTGCTTGGCTGAGGATGGACACGATGAGGCCAAGGACTCCAGTCGTTCCTCGATGGATCGTTTGACTTCGCTTGAGCCGAAGCCTATTCATCGCGACATCGCGACCTCCAACCGCGAGGAAAACTGGCAGTCACAACAGAAGCCCCTCAGCATGGGCGATGGCTTCATCGTCCACAGCGGAGAAACAGGGCAGCTGTTCAACGAGTAATGGACCATCCATACTAGTGGCACAACAAAGCGATGATGAAGAGGCTCATCCTGGTGTTCTTCAACCGCACTTCAACGGACCTATTACTCGAGCACATCCTCCGCGCATACGTGGTGAGAGTCAATATTAAGCGCAGGTGTTTTCTTATCGACAGCATGCCAAGCCCCGACCTGCTCCTACATCTCACCATCTTGAGAAACCATCCAGCATTAATTGATTAGAAGAGTACTCCACGAGAGCTTCTTCAAGTATGGCTACTGGTGTAGCTTCTACGAATTGTAAGAGGTCTGTGTATCTTCATAGCTACACTTGTATAACGAAGCACCTCGACCACGCTGGATACCAGACTCCACGTGCTCGGTATCACTTCCTCAGGTGGCTTACTCGGTAGTATCGGCCCGCCTTTGACTCGCACGGCATAACAGTTTATCCATACAGGTCCGATATCTGCCAATTGACGTCGAGGGAGCTGTCGTTCAGGTCAATTTTCGTACCGTGCGAGAGAGGGGTCGTAAGAGCACCCTTCTCAAGCCCCGCACTCGCATGTGCTCCTCAGATAGCTGGGTATTTAAGAGTCACATTTGTTCAATCCTTTCTACTTTCTTCTTCCTTCTCTTCAAACACAACTTCTCAGTCAAACAATTACTTGTACCGTCGCCCCTTGCGGCCTCGTCTCTCAATGCTGACTCTTCGAGCAGGTTCAACCGTTTTACGGTACGCTCATCCATCATGGATCGATGCGTGATACACCTTTCAGATGGTATCTTCTGATCGAGACGATCAAGGGTCAAGGTAACTTAAAACAACGGGTTATACCTGATGCATGAGCGGGTGTCTGATAGCGAGCTTCTGTCTGCCAACCCATTGATCTCTGATCATGGTCATTGGTGTCAGAACTGTATCGCCTCGCTATCTTTCTGAGATTATACCGCCTGAACTTGATTTTCTGGATAATACCAGCGAAAGGATCATGCATATCGAACCTCCCTCTTGTGCCTCCAAGGCATTGTTCTAATCAGTAACAGATCCACACCATCTTAACCCTACATCACAATGTCTCCCCCTGCCATGATCTTCCAGGAGCCCGTTTCTCCTACTGTTCCTTCCAAGAAGTTGAACCTTCCTCATGGAGCTGCAGTTCCTATTGGAGGACAGACCAAGCCTGAGACTATTGAGGCCATGGCTGGTGACTGGCAGTCTTTCAACTTCCGTCCCATCCGTGAGTCGCAGGTCAGCAGAGCCATGACTCGTCGCTACTTCTCCGACTTGGACAAGTACGCCGAGTCCGACGTCGTCATCATTGGCGCCGGCTCTTGCGGTCTCAGTGCTGCCTACTGTCTTGCTAAGGCTCGTCCTGACCTGAAGATCGCCATCGTCGAGGCCGGTGTCGCCCCTGGTGGTGGTGCTTGGCTTGGTGGCCAGCTCTTCTCTGCCATGGTCATGAGAAAACCCGCCGATGCCTTCCTCCGCGAGATTGGTGTCGCATATGAGGAGGATGGCGATGACAGCAACTATGTCGTTGTCAAGCACGCCGCTCTCTTCACCAGCACCCTTCTCAGCAAGGTCCTGCAGTTCCCCAACGTCAAGCTCTTCAATGCCACTGCCGTTGAGGACCTCATCACCCGTCCCCGTGAGGACGGCACCATCCAGATCGCCGGTGTTGTCACCAACTGGACTTTGGTAAGTAGTAACTTCCAAAGCCTTGTCAGTGGCCATCACTAACCACTCTCATTTCACAGGTCAGCATGCACCACGACGACCAATCCTGCATGGACCCCAACACCATCAACGCCCCCGTCATCATCTCCACCACCGGCCACGACGGCCCCTTCGGCGCCTTCAGCGTCAAGCGCCTCGTCAGCATGCAAGCCATCAAAGCCCTCGGCGGCATGCGCGGCCTCGACATGAACAGCGCCGAAGACGCCATCGTCAAGGGCACCCGCGAAATCACCCCGGGCCTCATCGTCGGCGGTATGGAGTTGTCCGAGGTCGACGGTGCTAACCGCATGGGACCTACTTTTGGTGCCATGGCGCTTAGCGGTGTCAAGGCTGCTGAGGAGGCGGTTGCTATCTTTGAGCAGCGTCAGAAGGAGTGTGCTGCCTTTTACTGAAGGTGTGGCATGCTTTGAGATGTGGTTCAAGCTTCGAGCTTGAATCAATGACACGGTCGTTACCTGTATTGAGAAATGAAATGACAAAATTACGTTGATGTGTTGATTTTTCTGTCCTTTATTTCCCTTTCCGTGTCTTTTAGTCCTGATGATCGTGCATTCTGTCGGATGTTTGAACTGTCAAAGACGACTGTGCGAACCACGCATCAAGCGATGGGATCGACCTCCCGAAAGGATGTGCTGTAAGAACACACGAGAGGAAAGACGCGACAAAACGAATTGGGATATCATAAATAAATGTAACTCTAACCATACATTAAACAACTTGCATCCTCCATAGACCATAGATAATCAGCGTCACTCAGTACCAAACATCCTAGTCCCTATTGACAACACGCAAACTGCGTCGAGGAGCCAACACGGTCCCCCAAAACGACGGCGTATTTCCCGCCAAAAGATCCTCAGGCGCACCACTATCATCACTCCTCCTCCCAAGCAAGAACCCATCCACACTCCCCTGGCCCACAGTATCAGTCCTATAAGCTTCATTATACCCCCAATCATTATTTTCGTTTCGCTTCGAACTTCCTCTACCACTTGCATCTTCGTTGGAAGCAGCAAAAGGACGACGGTCATTGGAACCTCCACTAGAGGAGCCTGCACCCGTGGGAAGTAGGCCAGGGATCGTGGGGTGGTTCTTTTCGTTCAATGCGGCTTGTTGGGACATTTCGACGTGGCGTTTGTAGAGTTGAAGGCGTTTGCGGTAGAGCCAGGCGCAGAAGGCGAGGTAGCAGACGATTATGAAGAGGACGCCGGCAATCACACCGGCGACGATGGCTGCGATGTTGGGCTCACCGCTACCGCTTCCTGAGCCCGAGTTGTTGTTGCCACCAGGGCTACCTGTTGATGTTGCTGTTGAGCTGGAAGTTATGGTGCTGTAGATGATTGGGCTGCCCGTCTTTAATGGACCTTCTTGTGGTGTTTGAGCAGGTGCTGTGACAGTAGCTCCGCCTTGAGCATTACCACCAATGACAGAGATGACTACGTCAGGAACCTGGTAGCCGTAGGAGCCCTCGAGACCGCCTGAACTGCTACCGTTGGCCAACTGAGCTGGCTGTTGGTTGAAAGGATTGGTACGAGCATTTGAGACCCAATTTGCGGCATTGGATCCTGTAGGGGATGCTGCGTCTGCTGTTGCAGATGCGCCAGATCCCGAGGCTGCGGCTGTGCCAGACGAGCCACCAGAAGTATCAGAAGATCCAGCAGAACCAGAATCAGAGCCACCACTAAGTGCGGTGAATCCAGTTCCCCATTCCAAGCTACTCGCGTTCAGCACGTAAATACCAGGACTGTCACAGCTGAGCTGATCTCCAACATATCCGCCGACCAGAACCATCTGCCCGTCCCACATATGGCACGAATGACCGGCTCTACCAGGCGGTACTGATTGCGACTTTTGATCAACTTGAATCCAGGTGAATGACGGAACGGTGAGAATCCAAAGGTCATCATACTGAGTTTGGTTACCAGCCGGAATGAGATTTTGACCACCGAACATGTGGACTTGATATGAGCTGCCATCAGAGGCAGCTGCGACTGCAGCGCATGGGTTTACGCGAATCTTTGGCGTTGGTCCGCTTGTCGCTTGTTTATACCAGTTGGACGTGGCGATGTCGTAAACATCTATAACGTTCATTTGTGTCTGTAAATTTCGGTCAGATTTGAAAAGCGCGCGGTCTTGATTGGCTTACGAATGTGTCTTCAGTTCCTCCAGCCAAACCGAGGAGGATGCCCTCTGCGCCGAATCCAGGAATGTATACAAGCAGCCCATCTGCGCGTTCAGGGAAACCAGCGCTATCTTGAGCACCTCCATCCGTGACATTCCGCCATGCGCCATCATTGCCTGCAGCTTTGTTGTCCGAAAGCGAAGCGACTTGACTGTTCTGGTATCCAGGGAAAGTGAACTCGATCAACGACTTGATGTAAATGCGCGCCACCCGGTTTGACCATCCTTGAGTCGTGTGTGTATCTTCATGGCCACCAAAGTAGAAACCGCGTCCCAGTCCTGGTACTGAGGCGCCAGCGCCCTCGGCAGCACGTTGTACTGATTGGTCTCCAGATTGGGCATTCTCACCAGACGAAGTTGTCGGGTCGCTATGCTCGTACCACTGAGAGTTCACTGCGTTGTACTCCCACAAAGAAAAGGCCGAGGGTGGACTGATGGGGCTATCCGAGAACTCGCCACCGTAGAGATACAAAGACTCGTGATCGTTCCAGAGAAAGCCGTTGGAAACATTAGGCGGACCAGACGGTTGAGGCAGGCCAGTCAGTAAAGGGGTAGAAATCTGCCAGCTCTTGGTCAGATCCATGGACAGGAAGTCGTTGTCTAGGAGTGCTGGTTAGTTACTGGTCATACAGTTTTGGTGCAATCCTCTTACTCCACTTGTTCTCGGTCTGTCCGGGTTCAGTGGTAGCTTGTCCACCATAGACGTAGAGCGTGCCATTGATCACGGCAGATTGATGCGACCATCGTGTACAGACGTCAGTGGGGCTATCTGCTCGAGTTTCTAGGACCATCTTTCTCTCGCGCGGCACAGCTCGACTGTCAACGCCGATACTAGGTGCAGCATTGCTTCCTGTTGGAGTTGATTGTCGTATGAACGGGAGTGTGGCTGCGACGATGAGAGCGACAGCGCCTAGTTTGGCGAGGTATCGGTTGCTCGGTCGGTTTGTCGAATCTATCGTTGTCGAAGGCCGTTGCTGTCCATCTCTTTCGTTTGCTTCATTCTTCTTTATGTCCGAGTCTGATCGCATATCCGCAAATGTTAGATAGCCAGCTGGGGCTAAGAGCAGAAGGGCGATTCTTGTTAAGGAGTTGATCTGCTATGCTGACAAGACCGATCGTAGTCTGTCGAGATGGATGTTCAAGTCATACGGTTTGGGAGCACAAAATTACAGGACAAGGTGGAAGTTGATTCCTCCCAGTAATAACATTGCATGACAGCTGAAGATCACACGTCACAGCGCCATTGATGTGCGGCTGAAGGTACAAAACAATATAAACCAGATATAAGGCAGGGGCCGATTTGCGCGAGTCGCTACCGAGGCGGAAAATAGATTGGAGACATCCGCACTGTGACGTGAAGGTATCGAGGAGGAATAGGAGGTCTTGTGCTGCGAAACGCCTATCTTCTAGGCAAGACTGGCATGGTGTAGTGTGAGATGTCGTCACAGAACAAGTTTTGGGAGAGGAAGGCGGGTGTCGAGGCTTCGCACGGCCAATCGTCCAAAAGATCAGCCGGCGTCGTTGCCCGATGCAGGCAGCCCTGGACACCGACTCCTCGAACCGGAGTACAAGGATGTGCTCTTGCTCGCTTACACAAATGTGACATCTTGTCGGCCTTTTTCACAATCAAGCAGCTTGGGAATGGCTTTCTAGAAAAGTCTGGTGGTGGAACAGCCGCGTCGCTGTTCAAGTGTTTCAATTCTGGTGGACATCCCACATGCTACGACACTTCAGGTATTCCCTTTCGAGAGACCAAGCGGATTCTCTACGACTTCTCAGTCGTCCAGTGACTACCAAGGGTCTGTTTCAGCCACCTGTATTGTCTCGCTTTCTTTCCAAGACACTGGACATGGCTACAGAATCCGCTGCGCTATCCGGTGTCCGTCACCTTCCTACAACAAATCGCCTAACAATAGAGGGGAGTGTATGAAACAGTTCGACTTCCGATCCGGAGAAACAGTACGTTCACCGAAACGTCTGGTGACCTCGATAGGTCGTGCGTCATGTTTGGTGCGCTCGTTGGCAACTTTAACGATTGTGGCCCGAGGCATTGCCTGCGAGTCCTGAAGTGCTAATTTCGATGACCAGCATCAGAAATGGCAATCCAGGCATTGAGACTGGAAACTCTGAAAGAGTGAGGTGTTGGTGCGTACTGCTACTGTGGCATCGCTCGCCGATACAACAGGACTCTTTCAGCTGTCGCTCTGTGCGGAAATGCTCGGAGATGGCAACTCGAGAGGAACAATGTCGAGAGTTGTGATTGGTTGCTGGTAAGCGTCGGCAATGGCCTCTGCCGACGCCTTGGTCACAGCACCGATGGCTCCTCCAGGATGGTTCTTCTTGAATGTCTTGCCCTTGTTCTCATGCAACTGGTCGGCCACGGTGAGGGCCAGCATGTCGCCGATGGCAATTTGTACCGTAGTTGACGTTGTCGGTGCTGAAACACCGAATGAGACTTCTTCCAACTCAAATAGAGGCGCAGGAAGTAAGACGCCATTCTCGTGCTCTTTCAGAAGTGGGCATTCGGACGCCTTCGATTGGGAGGTAAGAGCGACAATCTGGAGTTTGCGAGGTAGGTGAGGGAGGAGGTTGATCAATTCGGGGGTCTTGCCGCTGTACGAGATGAAGAACAGGACGTCGTGCTAGACAGTGTTGTCAGTATGCCGTGTCGCGAAAGTGAGAAAGATGAGCCTACCTCTCGGATGTCACCAAGGTCGCCATGGGCGGCCTCGGCAGCATGCATGAAACTGGCCGCGATGCTCAAGCTCTTCAGCGTTGCGACTGTCTTCCTGCCAACAAGACCGCTCTTGCCGACACCACAGACAATCACCTTTCCTCCTTCTGCCTGGGACTTGGTGATGCACTCGACCGCTCCAAGGAGCCCCTCTCTGGCATGTGGATCCGTCTGGTACAATCTGGTGACATGAGATAAGGCAGTTGCTTCAATGGACAGAACTCGAGTAGCACGGTCGAGAATGGACATTGACTCCGGATCATGGATGGTGGACGGAGGAGTGATCGTCATACGTTGGCGCTTGCACGGCCTGGGAGAAGCAGAGGTGTGCATGTTGGTTGAGGCGAGCAAAGTGTCCAAGATATTCTTGCTGGTTGATACCGAGTCTGGGGTGAACAAGAGTGGTGTGAGCGGGATATGCTGCGATTAAGAGGGTGTAAGGGTGTGGGGCTCCAGAGTGTTGACGAGGACTACTTGTACGTATCGCTAGGCAGTACTTTTGCATGTGAAGGCCAGGAAGAAGAGGAGCACCTGGAGGATGCGTACGGAAGACATTCCACAGTAGTTACCCCAGCGTCTAGATTGTCTATCGTCCCGATCTGCTCCTAGCACACACTAGTACCAGGCCCGTCATGGATCGCATCGCAGGCATCGGATATCATTAGTCATCGATAGCCAACCATTTTCAGGTGGGAGTCTTTGTTCAGCGCCGTGGCTTTGCTTGGACCGTTTTTTGTTGGAAGCACGCGGCCTGTGCTTCTTACAAGCTTATATTTGACGTCTCGATCTTTGTATGACTGAGACCGTCGCCCCGTTTCTTTCATAAAGAGCCCGATCAAAGACAATAACTTGCACCGCGGTTGTCGGATTGGCCGTGGATGCTGGTCCATCTGCTGTGTTATGCGTCTGTCTCGAAAAAGTCCTGTGTGCTACGATGTTCAGACTGACACGTTCAGGACGCGAATGCCCGATTGGACTGATAGTACAGATTAGATTGAGTCGGATCTTGAAAGGGTCCGAGTCCGACTCCGTTGAACGCGATTTCGATCGTCGCTGTCGTGATCGCGCGCCCTGGGGGTCCCCTTCTTGACCAGTAAGAGTGGCCGAGGGATACGTATATCTGATACAAGCACTGCAGATAGAGAAGAACAGTCGTTTCCAAACACAAGTTGCGGTGACAGGACTAGGAAGGTCGTCAGAGTCTGGATGAACTCAGGTTGAACGTGTAGCCAACGCGTTGCGATTAGGAATTTCGTACGTCATCGAACAGAGAAACGCGCTGTCTTTCACGCTTTCACTTTCGAGCGTTCGCATACCGTTCCCTACAAACGAACAATTGGATGAAAGTACTTCGAAGTTCGATTTCACCGTGTGGCGACCGACGAGTCTGCATGAAAGGTTGATAGCGCGTTGAAATGCTACTCAAGTTGGAACCGCTTCATTGGGTACATTCATACTGCTCGCATCGTTAGCGCAATGGCTCCTTCTACAGCGCAAAGCAACGCGCAGACTAGAGCTCAGGATAGAATCGCTGCAGTTCATGGTACGGCCAGAACAAGATCGAAGCGCAACGCCCCGGCTCCCGATGACGACCGCGACGTGTATCGCAGCCTGATATCTGAGGCATCAGTCCCGGAAGCTGTCGAGAGACCACTCAAGAAACCTCGACTTGGAAGACAGCGACAAAAGCAACAGCCAGATGCTGCCCATGATCCTGCTGTCGAACCGCGTCAAGCATCCGGAAAGCCAACTGGACGTGACAAACAGGCACTGCAAGGTCAAACTTCCGAAGATGAAGCTAGACCCCAGCAAACAATCATCGACTCCGATGAGTCCGAAGACGATGATATGGATTGGGAGCAGGTCGGTTTGGATCATGTCGAGTCCAAACCATCTGCTATCCAAAAGGACAATGAGATTGGGGACGTGTCGTTAAAAATCAGTACAAAACAGGCACAGAAGAGGGCAATTGTCAAACGGAAGCCTGCCACCACTGCCGAGAAGCTACTCCGATTAGAAGCTCATGAAGCTCACCTGTTGTTCCTGCTCTTCCACGTTCATGTCCGCAATGCTTGGTGCAACCTGGCAGAGGTTCGGGTCTGGCATTTCTTCTCATGGTGGCTGTCTTCAGTGTGCTGACGGTTCACAGAACAAACTCAAAACGCTGCTAATGCCAGACATCGTATCACTACTCCATCCTGATCAATCACTAATCCAATTCGGCCAATCACAGCAGTTTATGACCGGACTCGAGAAGGCGGTCTTCGTATGGAGACACAAGTTCAACGTTACTGCCTCGGGTATACGCAGGCCCAACTGGGCTGACGGACCGGAAGGTATCAGAGAAGTATGAATTGTTGGCCCAGTACAACGATTTACAAAACGCTGACATGCTTCTCAGCAAATCAGGGCAATAGAGGGTGAGTTTGCTTCTGTCGAGAAGCAGGATTTTGTGAAGGCAGCAACAACTCTTTCTGGATCCCAAGACGTCAGTGCACAGCTCTTCTGTGCTCTTCTCAGGTGTGTTGGTGTTGAAGCTCGGCTGGTCTGCTCGTTACAACCACTGCCTTTTGGCGCATCTGCAACCAAGTCTGCCACACCTGTCAAAGGCAAGAGTACGGTATATGCAGAAAGCGACAAGGACAACACCAGTGCAGGAGAAACATCTGCAGGCTCTGCATCAGAAGGATCTACCTCGTCTCGACGCAGGGTTATTGCTCCTGGACGCATTCGCCGATTAGGCAAGCCCAATCTGAACTCAGGACCTCCCACTCCTAAGTCGACGACCCCTGGTAAGAACCCAAAAGCTGTAGGGTCAACTCCTCAGCTAATTGTAATACAGTCAAAAAGAAGAAACGGCCGGTTCGCACGCTAGATTATCCTGTGTATTGGATAGAGGCCTTCAATGCAGCCTACCAGAAATGGGTTCCTGTGGATGCAGCCGTAACAGGTACAGTCGCAAAGCCAGGCAAGCTGGAGCCACCTGCTTCCTATGAGGCCAATTCCATGACCTACGTGGTGGGTTTCGAAGATGACGGCATCGCAAGAGACGTGACACGTCGCTACACCAAGGCCTACAATGCCAAAACTCGCAAGCTGAGAGTGGAAATCACAGAAAGAGGAGAAGAATGGTGGCGTAAAGCGCTCAAGGTCTTTAAGAGAACCTCTTGTCGCGATCGTGATGAAGTTGAGGATGCCGAGCTTGCAAAGAAGGATGCAACCGAGGGGTTACCGAACAACGTGCAAGACTTCAAAGATCATCCTTACTATGCCTTGGAACGACATTTGAAGCGACATGAGGTTATCTGGCCGAAAAGAGCGAGCGGTAAAGTTACCATTGGAAAGGGTGCTCTTGAGCCTGTCTACCGGCGAGGCGACGTTCACATCGTGCGCAGCGCCGATAAGTGGTACAGATTTGGTCGTGAGATCAAGGTATGTTGCCTGCTCCTTTGTCGAGTTGGTTTTGACTAACACTACTTTCAGCCGAATGAACATCCACTCAAGCATGTACCTGCGAGAGTACCAAAAGGCCGAGCTCAAGATCTGGACGATGTTGACATGGACGAACCGCCAGCCACTGCTCTCTACGCCTTCTCTCAAACATCGTTGTACGTCCCGCCTCCAGTGGTACATGGTCGAATACCGAAGAACGCCTTTGGGAACCTTGACATCTACGTGCCGTCCATGGTTCCGCCTGGTGGCTACCACGTCAAACATACATTGGCCAAGAATGCTGCTCGTCTCATCGGAGTTGACTATGCAGACGCAGTCACTGGGTTTCAATTCAAAGGTCGTCACGGTACAGCGGTCACATCTGGCGTTATCGTCGCACAAGAATACCGCGAAGCTGTCGAAGCCGTCATCGAAGGCTTCCAATACGATCAAGAGAACGAACAAGCACGAATGTACAGCTTGGAATGCTTGAAGATGTGGCGACGCTTCTTGGCTGGTCTGCGTATCAAGGAAAGACTAAGCGAGTACACTACCTCTGGACCCAAGACTGTCAAGCCAGAAACAGTCAAAGCAAGAATGGATGAAGCAGAGGAAGCTGAAGAAGATTCGGTCGAGGCCGGCGGCTTCTTCCCTGACGCAGGCGAAACCACTGCACCGACTGCCCATCGATTCAAAGCATCTGAGTCGAACACATCTTATCAAGAACACGATATTGCTGAAGAAGCGCCTCGACTCCGACGACAAAGAAAAGCCATGGTCGAGAGTGACCCGGAAAGTGATGAACAGAGCGAGGAGGAATACAAACCATCACCTCGCAAACCACCTGTCCGACGTCGCCGCATGGTGAGCGAGAGCCCACTTGCCTCCGACAACGAACACTACGATCCAACCGATCGAGGTGGAGGCGTTTTTGTGCCGGAGGACAATCAAGATAACACGGACGACGGAGGAGGCTTCCTACCAGATGCAGACGGAGACGAATCTGCAGGTGGGTTTGTGCCTGAGGATGACAGCGCTCAGGCAGTCGATCAACCCAGTGGTGGGTCTATGCCTGAAACCTCCAACATGGAGTCTACTTCTGATTCCGGCGGTGGTTTCATGCCCGAGGGCGACGATACGACTTTTGAGTCTGGCGGCGGCTTCCTGCCTGAGGCTGATGATGAAGGGATCGGAGGTGGGTTCATGCCAGAAGACGAGGCATCTGAAAGTCAACCAGTCAATCTATCAGCATCCGAGGATGTGCAAGAGGGTAAAGAGGGACAAGATCACAGTCGGAAAGCTGTTGTCGAAACTCAGGCGAATGACACTTTCGACCCCGATGAAGCAGACGATACCTTCGATCCTGACGAAATGGAGGTCGAGACTAGAGGCCTACCCCGAGAAGACTCAACGCGCGATCACAGACAAGAGGAAGAAGAGGATGAAGATCGCGGATCCTTGTTATCGCATGATCCGGAGGATGACGATGCCGAGCCAGAGTGGTTACTTAGTGATTAGACAAATCACATACATCGATGAGGTATGCTCGTTCCTAAATTCAGCATCATTCAGCTTGTCACGTTAACTCTCTACCGCGTGCATATTGACTGATAAGCTGTGAGTTCTGCAATACCATCTCCTCCTTCCGCTCGTCTCAATATCAAAAACAAGAAGCAAAACAAAAACAATTCTCCATCATCATTGAGCAAAACAAACTTCACCTACTACGTAGGTGAAGAACTAAACTCAGCCGGATGGCCTGGTTTGCTTTTTGATCCAGATCCAGATCCAGATCTGGGCGAATTGCCCAGATATCCAGGTGTCCAGGTGTTGTCGTCCGAATCCAGCGCGTTGCGAATTAAAGGAAAGGTTGGCGACGCAGGGGCTCGAACCCAGTCCCTACACCCCGAGTCTCACTGTTGAGTTGAACGCATCATGATGAACGACAGGAAACCAACTAGACTAAATGGTTTTCGTGGCCATGTTCCCTCGGGGTGAGTGACAGAATTTCTTGTCAGTGGGTATATGAAGGTTGGAAGAGAAGTGAAGCGATTTTTGGTACTGAAGTGATGTGAGAGATCTGTCTTCACTGATTTATCTGTATGATGTCGTCTCTGGCAGTATCTCGATTGAGCATGGCACGTGCTATGGTCCCTATGGTCTCGATAAACTCGTCCCGAGACACACACTAAGCACTGGGAACGAGTGAGGGAAGTGTTTCGATGGACTACCTCGATGATGTCGTGTCTGGCAGTATCTCGAGTGAGCAGAACCAGTGAAGTGTCCCTTCGAGCGAGCATAGCACGTGAGATGGTCCTGCGCGTCGATTAACTCGCCCCTCAGGACTACTTCATGCTGCTTTGACTGATCACCTCCGTCTTTTCTACAACGACAACCCCTCGAAAGACACACTCTTTCTCCGTGTCCACCAGACAGCAGTAAGTAATGCAGTCTCGCGTCTCTCTCTCTCACCTCCGTACTAACTCGAGTCACGACCGCAGGCTGTCTAATCGTCCATTGTTCATTTCCGTCTTTTCTATAACAACAACCCCTCGAAAGACGCACTCTTTCTCCGTGTCCACCTCCGTCTTTTCTACTACAACAACAACCCCTCGAAAGACGCACTCTTTCTCCGTGTCCACCTCCGTCTTTTCTGCAACAACAACCCCTCGAAAGACGCACTCTTTCTCCGTGTCCACCTCCGTCTTTTCTACAACAACAACCCCTCGAAAGACGCACTCTTTCTCCGTGTCCACCAGACAGCAGTAAGTAATGCAGTCTCGCGTCTCTCTCTCTCACCTCCGTACTAACTCGAGTCACGACTGCAGGCTGTTCAATCGTCCACAGACGCTCCATACAGCCTCCCTTTCGCCCTCGGGTCTAGGCGAACACGCAAACGAGGTCGACTCGAATACATACCGCAGGCTCCGTAGACAAACTTAGCAGTAAGTAACACAAGATCTATCATGTCGGCTCTCCGGCCTGCAAACTGACTCGACTCACGACCGCAGGCTGTTCAATCGTCCACAGACGCTCCATACAACCTCCCTTTCGCCCTCGGGTCTAGGCGAACACGCATACGAGGTCGACTTGAAGATATACCGCAGGCTCAGTAAACAAACTAGCAGTAAGTAACACAGAGTCTATCACGTCAGCTCTTCTGCCTGTAAACTGACTCGACTCACGACCGCAGACTACTCAATCGCTCTACTCGCCCCCGTCTACTCTCGGGTCACCGCGAACACAAGAACGAGGCCGACTCGAATAGATACCGCAGGCTCCGAACAGACACATCCAGAACCATCTCACTTCGCCCATCCTCAAGACAGCAAACCAACATACCATGCCTACTCCCTACGCCACATTCGACTTTAACATCGACTTTGCCGTTCCCACCGTATCCCACCAACTCTGCTTCATCACATTCCTCTCCGTCCAAGACTACCCTCCCACCATTTGGATCAAAATTTTCCGCTACCGCTACGCCCGCGACATTCGCGTCTCTTTTTTCTTCATCTTCATCGTCAACGTCGACATGTCTCGTCCCGTCAACGTCGACATGTCTGGTCCCGAGCCCGCTGCTGCTGCCCGTGGAGAGTTCATGCAGGGTGTGAACGGTCACGGACCTGATGGCAGAGTTCTGCCCGCTGGCGCCGCCGCTGCTGCCAGAATGGTTGATCAGGAGAACGAGGGTGCTGGACCCGGTATCGATGCCGACGCTGTTGTCTCGGGTACCGAACACGAGGACAAGAAGAAGTCGCTTCCTCGCCGTATCAAGGACAAGGTTAGCATGATGGCTAGCAAGATCATCAAGAAGACTTGATCGTATACACGCGGGAAATGTACAAATAGAGCAGAATCAATGGAAATGAGACAGATGCCCCTGAACAAATGAACAGTTGCGTACACTATTTTGAACTCTCATGTGCCAGTGAGTCCTATTTTATGCTTGTAAAAAGGCAAGAGTGTTTTCATATCAGTGTGTTTGTCCAAAGAAAGTGGCATTTTAGTACACTCTCACTGGACAAATGTTCAAGAACCAATTCGATTGTGCATTTTGATGCGTGTAATACAAGGTCTGTTGGCAAGCTGGGATAAGCATTGATTTGTATTTAGTACCCCCTAAACAACTCCCTATCGCCATCTCATCGACAGAGTATATGATAATAGTATGTTGCAAAATGCAAGATGTTTTTCGTTTTGGCGTGTTTGTCCAAAGAGAGTATGTTGGTATGCGGCTCTCACTGGACAAACGTACAAATATCAATCCAATTGTGCATTTTGATGTATAAACAAGGGGTATACTAGCAAGCTGGGATGAACACTACTTATAAAATAAGGCGCTAGCCTACTGTACCTCCCCTTACCGACCCCTACTTGCATCTCATTGACCAAACATATGCTAATAGTACGTTATAAAAATGCAAGATGATTTCCAGGACTCGCTAATTGTCCAGTGAAAGCAGTAGATATTGGCACTCTCTCTCGACATTCATCGGATCCCAAATTCAACTCTGCATTTTGACAGGGAGGTTTCGTAGACCTCTCTGTTGATTGGGATGTCTATGGTCTGATCTGCTTATATACATGTACAAGGAATTTGCGCTCGGACACCGCTAGCACGAGCACAAAGACTCCAGTGATTGCTCCAATTCTGGCAAGTTCGCCGATGATACCATATCTTGACAGCAATCCAGTAGTCGCTTTGAAGATACCAGGGACCACAGCAGCGACAGCAATACTAACAGCCGAAGGCAAAATCTTTGTGACATCGAAAGCCTATACGAAGACGTTAGCAAACAGTTTAGTTGAAGAACGTGGTGGAGGAAAATATACCTGTCCTCTCTTTGCGAAGAAAGATTTCACAAAAGACAGGTTGAATAGGATTCTACATCCCATGTTGACGCAATTGGCCCACACCAAGCCCTTTGCTCCCATCTCCAGTACCCGCAGGAACAAATACGCAGATCCTGCGAATGCGGCAAAGAATCCACCCATCCATATTGATTGAGTGTATAGCTGTGTGTTGTCTGCAACAGCAGCTACAAAGGCTTCAGAGACGCCATTGAGAGCTAGTAGAGGGATGTAGTAGCAATAGCAGCCCAGCACTTCGCCAGCACCGGTGTCGGACCAGCGACTTCCTGCTACCAGGGAGAGAAGGACGGGTGCAGCGGTTGGACCCGCTGCGAAAGCAACCAGTGAAATCAGGGAATAAAATTTGAGGATCAAGGTCAACGTGGTGTTGGCTTGTGCGATGCCGTTGCCAGATGCTTGTCGTTCTTTGGTGTTCTCTGCTGCGGAGGTTGGAGCGCAGAGTTTGGCGAAGAGGTTGCGGGAGGCTTCTTCAATGGGCTGGAAGAGCATGCGTGCGATCAGACCACCGTAGTTGGAGGAGAGAGCGTAAGCTCCTTGGTCTTGAAGAGATGCCAAAGATGCGATGAGTAGAGAGTCACCTTGGGTGAGCACATACTTGATGCTAGATTGGACGGTCAGACTCAAAGAAAGGTTGAGTAGAGGCTGCGAGAACAGCGACAGCCAGAACTTTTCTGTTTTGCTATCATGAAAGTCAGCCCTGTCAATGCCACTTGAGATTTTCAAGCGTCATCTCACCTTTGAATAGCTCGAGGAAGCAAAGAGAAGCCCTCCGACTTCGCCACAAGAACAAGCCTTGCAGAGTACACAACCAACAACGATGCAGCATAAGCCAACTGTCCAACAGCAAAGGGCAGCACACCCAGATCCCTGCCTTGTCGACTCGCCCACACAACCAACCCGACAGTCGCAAATGTCTTCATAATCGTAGCAGCAGCTTCAGCGCCAGCGCGCACTTTATACAGCATCTTCTGCTGAGCAGCCACGAAACTCGGTTCCGCCAACAGCTCCACCATAGCCGCAACTCCATACACCCTCAATGACTGGACCAAGAAAGGCACTTTGGGAACTTCGGTCTGAAGATATAGTTCGGCTAGTGCATAGCTGAGAGGAAGACCGGCTAGGATGGCCAGGTAGGACATATTGATGACAGCTTGCGTGCCATCGGCTCGTCGTTGTAGTGCTACTCGCAGACTTTCGCGTGCGAAGTAGAGGACTGAGATACAATACAATTCCAGCTGTACATTGACTCCCAACAGTTCTGGGGACAAGAAGCGTAGTAAAATCTGGTTCAAGGCGAAGGTAAGGGCACGGGATCCGATTTGGAGGAGAATGAGGAATGAGGCTCCTTTGGCCGATGCTGAGACGGCATTGTCGCTCATCTTTGTGGTCGTTGATGGTTTGCCAAACCCAGATTTCCCATTTGCTCTTTGCAAAGCCCGACAAATAATTGTTGATCGTTTTGTTGGCGACACAAAATCGAGGTTCGGAAACGTTGCGGAAGAAGCGATCAAGCTGCAGACAGGGTTGCTCTGCGGACATGAAGCCTGATGACTCAGGATCAACTTGTTGATTGGTTCCCCCTTCTGAACGATAATAACTTCCAACACTCCTATCCTCTGCAGAAACAGCATTTGCAATTCATACCAAGATGTCTGAGGCTACTCAAGATCCCATAATCACAGAGAGGTTGATCCTCCGCAAATTGCAACCATCAGACGCAGATGCCGTTTTCAACATGATGCTAACACCTGCCACAATGCAATACACGTACAACATTCCCTCTTCTACTCTCAATTCTTTGGCTAACACATCACAGAACTCGTGCACCACTCACAGAACTCCACCAAGCATCAACCTACCTCTCCGAACGCTCCGGCCCTTCTATGTTCGGCGTATGCCTCAAACCCACCTCTAGCACACCGGAAACCCTCATAGGCCTCCTCGGCAGTGTCACATTTCCAGAAATCGGGTACAGGTTTTCTCCCTCGCATGCAGGAAAAGGATATGCCACGGAAGCACTTTTAGCATTCACACCCGCATTATTCAAAATCATGCCCGAGGAGCACAAATTCGCTATAGCTCGTGTGGATGTGGAGAACGTGAGTAGTTTGAAGTTGTTGGAGAGGTGTGGATGGACGAGGGGAGAGGTGGAGGAGAGGGCTTATACGAGTGCGTTGCTGGGGGTGAGGGATGATGTGTGTTTCAGGATTGCTAGGGAGGGGTATAGGTTAGAAGATGTGCTGGGTCAAGAGGAGGATGATGGGCCTCTTGTGCCTGACTTGCAATGAACCGCGACCTGTCGTAGAACGCAATGGAACAAGTTTATCAATGCTATAGACAAGCACATCCACATCAAAGCCCCTTTAGCTCAGTTGGTAGAGCGCGGCACTAGTAATGCCGAGGTCACCGGTTCGACTCCGTTAGGGGGCATCAATTGCTTTTGCTCATGGTCGTTGAGGAGGTTAAAAGTATTTGTGGATTTTTTCTTCTGTTCCGGCATTTTTTTGGTGCTCAGGGGCCGGGGACGAAGCTTGCACAAACTGTGGGCACAAAGCTTTGTGCATAGACCATCAATGTTGGGGAGCTTCGAGAACTTTATTCACCGCCCGACAACATGAAATATGTGGAGTGTGAAGCGTATGGTCATGAGTCTGATAGGCAAATGATGTATAGCAAGTAAGAGAGATGGGGAGTCGGGTTCGTATCGTAGTTATATCAGAGAGCATGAAGTGTGATTTGCTGGGTTCAGAGATAGGGAGGAAAGATTGATACCTTGAAATAAAGCAATGAGACGAAGACATGAAGGCCATGGTCGAGAGACTTGAAGTTTGATATCAGATGCTGATTGCGCTGAAAGATGATGCCTGAAAACGATGCCTGTAGACACCCTTGATTTATGATATTGGGTATGTATAGCCGGAACGCTTCGCTTGAGTTCATCTGAAGCATATGCACTGATGGCACTCATGTGCCTTCTTCTCTTTTGCAAAGGGTAGGTATTTCTCAACCTCCCTTTCTAGGAGCGCCAGGGGGTGGTGTGCCTCCCTGAGCAGCGCGTTGAGCGATCTTTCTCCTCTCACCGTCCAAGATCATCTTGATTCTGTCGAGAGCCTGGTCCTTGCCCTTGGGAGCCTTGCAGTCGTTCACAGTGTATGGCGGACTAATAATCACCGAATCACTGACGACAATCTCTTGCTCGTGCCAGCGAGTAGGGAGCCTGTTTTCGCAGTCATGTTAGCAACGGCCTTATGCGCATGGGTATAGGTGTATAGAAACGCACATTCTCTTCAAGGCATCGTAGATCTGCTGAGCCTCACGAGTGACGCCCTTGCCCTTGTTGGCTTCTTGATCGCGCAATTGACGGATCTTGGCCTCTTCACGTTCGCGCAACTTCTTGATGTCCACGGCGGCGACAGGTGGTTGCACAGCACTGATGGTCTGCTTGGCCGAGTTCGGTTCTAGCGACAGGATTTCGAAGGTGGAGATGTGCTTGATGGGGATGATGTGGTAGTCGCCGGGCTGGTTGGAGAGGGTGGATGACGGGTTCGGGGGAGCAGGAGCGGTGTTTATGGCGACGACATTGAGCATAGGGCATGCAGTGAAGAGCGTGCCCTGTAGAGTCTGCGAGTGTGGCGCGACGGTCGTGATCTTGACACTGTGGTTGGGCGCATGGTTAGTCCTTGAATCAGCACAGGACAGGGGTTCGTTCTGTATCGACGTACCGAGCGCCAATGGCGGCTGCTAGGCTGTCGATGGCCTCTGGCACCTGTCCAGCGCTGACCTTGCCCGTGTTGCGCTTGACGTCGGCCATGATATCGAGAGGTGATGTCGTCGGCACCCCGCTGTTGCTGTGGATGGCCTTCACCAACGTTCCGGAGTTAATGTCACTTGCGCCGTGCCCGGAGGGAATATCAAGGCATGCGCAGTCAGTCAAAAACAGTGACAAATGAGTGACGGAGAAGACAGAACGTAAAACGAAAGAGGAGCGATGCGCTCTCGCTCTCGCTCTCAACTTGGGAGGGAATCATGAGACTGCCGTCAACTCCCCACCCGCATCCACGCCTGACATGACACAATCAACAGCCTCAACATTTGTGTCACGTATTGAGACCATCACCACTCTTCTCGGCACAGTCGCCCAATGAATTTGTTCCATAGGAAAAGGTGTATCATTTTTAACTGTAAAAGAAATTGCTTGTTCATGACTATTGGGGTTATCTTTCGTTGCACTACGCATAGCAAGAGACGGCTGCCTTTACGGCCCATCTGTATCTCTGCCACTCTTCTTCCATCGTCTCATCATTTCTGCGCTTAAGCGTTGTAGGTAGAGGCGGAAACGTTACCACCACGGCCGGTCCAGTTGACGTGGATGTCCTTGCCCTCGGGGTACTTGTCGTTGGCGAACTCGGGCTTGATCTTGAAGGTGTGGGCACCGAAGTAGTCACGCTGGGCCTGGAGGAGGTTGGCGGGGAGGTTCTCGGCACGGTAACCGTCGTAGAAGGACAGAGCGGTGCTGAAGCAGGGGGTGGGGATACCCCAGAGGGCGCCCTTGGAGACGACGTTTCTCCAGCCCTCCTGTGCGTTGTGGATGGCCTTGTTGAAGAAGTCGTCGAAGAGGAGGTTCTCGAGGTCGGGGTTGTTGCGGTAGGCAGTGGTAATGTCCTTGAGGAAGACGGAGCGGATGATGCAGCCACCGCGCCACATGAGGGCGATCTCGGGCTTGTTGAGCTTCCAGCTGTACTCCTTGGCGGCCTGCAATAATGTGTTAGAAGTGTATGATGAGGAGAGAACGTTATAGATATCGACTTACGTTCTGCATGAGCATGAAGCCCTGGGCGTACGAGATGATCTTGGAGGCGTAAAGGGCCTGCTCAAGGTCGTCGATGAACTTCTGCTTGTCACCAGAGAAGTTGGGGCTGGGGCCCTGGAGGAGCTTGGAGGCACGGCCACGCTCCTGCTTGAGGGAAGACAGGCAGCGAGAGAAGACAGACTCGCCGATGAGGGTGACGGGCATGCCGAGGTCGAGAGCGTTGATGGCGGTCCACTTGCCGGTACCCTTCTGGCCAGCAGAGTCCATGATCTTCTCGAGAAGAGGCGAACCGTCCTCGTCGTTGAAGTAGAGAATGTCACGGGTGATCTCAACAAGGAAGGAGTCAAGGACACCCTTGTTCCACTGGGCGAAGATATCACCCATCTCCTTGTTGGAGAGACCAAGACCACGCTTCATGATGTCGTAGGCCTATGGGAAATCAGAAAATCGTTCACATCGTAACAACTTCGAATTCACAACTTACCTCGCAAATGAGCTGCATGTCACCGTACTCGATACCGTTGTGAACCATCTTGACGTAGTGACCAGCACCCTCGTCACCAACCCACTGGCAGCAGGCCTCACCGTCAGACTTGGCGGAGATGCCCTGGAGGACATCCTTGATGTAGGGCCAGGCCTCGGCGTTACCACCGGGCATGATCGAGGGACCGTAACGGGCACCCTCCTCACCACCAGAAACACCGGTACCGACGAAACGGATACCCTTGGAGGCGAGGTACTTGGTACGGCGGTTGGTGTCGGGGTAGTGAGAGTTACCACCGTCAATGATGATGTCGCCCTCCTCGATACCACCCTCGTTAAGGAGGAGCTCAATGAAGTCGTCGACGGGCTTGCCGGCCATGACGAGCATCATCATACGGCGGGGCTTCTTGAGCTTGGCGCAGAACTCCTTGATGGAGTGAGCACCAACGATCGACTTGCCCTTGGCCTCGTTCTCGAGGAAGCGGTCAACCTTGGCGACAGTGCGGTTGAAAGCAACAACATTGAAGCCGTGGTCGGCAGCGTTGAGGATCAGGTTCTGACCCATGACGGCCAGACCGATGAGACCGAAGTCTCCGCTGTGGAAGAAGGCATGTCAGCTACAGCTACAGCTTTGCTATGGTACATGGTTGGAGAAGCTATGCTGTTGACGGAGCTTTTCTGCTGCTGGCATTGATGGGTGGCAACAACATTGTCGTGTTGTGTATACCGGCAACGGAATGCAGCGGAAGAAATGTTTTGGTGGGATGGTGGGGCAGAGTGGGATGGATGGTGAATGTTGGATGATCAACTTACACAGCAGTTTCGGAAGACATTGTGGTGGTGTTGGAGTGTTTGAGTTGGGAAGAGAGGCTAAGAAGTCTCCGGGCGGCTTGAGGCTTTTAAAGAAGACGCGGTGTCAGTGGAGATTGTGTGAGGGAGAGAGATGATGCGGCCGGAGGTGTTGAAAAAGCAGCCCAACACCTTTCGGAAAGGTTACTAACGCGGAGGGGCCAAGGTGGCATTGACCCTAAAGTGTGCTAAACATTACATGCTCTGTCAGCGTCTCTCGATGCCGCAGCAGCCCCGAACGACGGTTGTACTCACTGTTTGGGGTTTCGGCGTGAGGCCTGATGATGATGCAGATATGCAGAGGCTCGAGTTCGTTGTCAATCACTGGACACGAATGATATTTGCCAACTAGGTAGGTAGCTGCCTGTCTCGGCGCCCTTCGTCGACTCCATCCCCCTCCTTCTTTACAACCGACCAACGCCGACGCCAATTTGATGAGTACCTTCCCGATGGAACGCCGATGACGGATGTTTACCGATCGTTCTTGCTCAACCTGCCCATAGACTGCGCTAGACGTCACTTCCCGCCGACTGCCTTGCGTCCGTGCTCACCGTCTCGTCGCAGCGAGCTGCCATCTCAAACACCACCACCGCCTGAGAGAGTCGTTGGCAAATCAAACGCCGACGGGGCTACATTCTCATCAAACATCCATCTGTTCAGCCTCTTTCTCGCGGCACTCCTGTCTAGCAACTCTTCGCGGGTAATTTTCCGACGGACCATATCGTGTTTCGGCTTCTCTCAGCTTTCTTCGCGCCTTTCGCGTTTCGATCCAGCCGACCGGAACCCCGGACTTATTTTCTATCTCCTTGCCTTTCACTCCTTCCACATTCGGACTGCTCGGTACTTTGTCAAGACTCGTACTTCGATCTACTCAAGGCATACCATTGTCATCACCTGCTTCGATATCTCGAACAGCTGCGCACATAGCGACTTGACCGAAAATTTCCATCACTGGCGATCTATTGAACTCTTTGTGAGGAAGGGGAAAAAACTTTCAACGTAGGCATATCCTTGATCATCATGTCGCACCCGACTCAAGGACCTTCCACCAGCCAGTCCAACTCAGCGCGCTCTACGCCGCAACCACCGGCCAACCTCCCAGCCCGACCTCCTCCATCCGCCGTGTCTCAGCCTGCGCGCAATGTCGCTGCCTTCAGTGGTTTCAAGCCGCGCGCTGTGGCCGCGCCTGCAGCTGCCGCTCCAGCTCCATACGCTGCGCCAGCCATGAACTATCCCGCACAGTACTCGGCCGCTCCAGCCTCGCAATCCTACTACCCTCCCTCATACTCCGCAGCGCCAGCTAGCCAGCCGTACTACGCCGGTGCTTCTTACCCAGGCGCTGCTGCCTATCCCGCCCAAGCGCAATACACCGACACTCCTCCTCAGATTAAGAATCCCTTCGCACCTCCACCAGCAGCAGGTCAAGGCTCACTTTACGGTAATGGCGGTTACGATCCAGAACTAGAGGCTCAGATCCAGCAGTGGCAGAGCGCGTATACAAACAAGGACGACCCTTCAAAGACGGCCAACAAGGGCGCTCCTACAGGAAATGCGAACACCATTCCGCTCGGTGCCAACAGAGCTCAGCCTACCACGTCCACTGTCTCTGCTGGTCCCGTGGCCCCTGTCGATACATCGGGAAAACAGCAGACTGTTCTCCGTGAAGGAGGTGGTCAGAAGTGGGAAGATCCTACTCTGCTCGAATGGGGCACGCACCCGCGCTTGTTCGTTGGTAACCTTGCAGGTGAGGTGACTGACGAATCTTTGCTGAAGGCTTTTGCCAAATACCCCTCGGTTCAGAAAGCTCGCGTTATTCGCGACAAGCGTACCACCAAGAGCAAAGGCTTCGGTTTCGTCAGCTTGGCAGATACAGATGAGTTCTTCCAGGCCGCAAAAGAGATGCAGGGCAAGTACATTGGCAGCCATCCAGTCTTGATCAAACGTGCCGAAACCGAGATCAAGACTGTCGTGAAGAAAGACAACAACCGCTACAACAAAAATAACAAAAACAAGAACAACAAGAGCAACAAAGACAAGATCAAGGAAGAGAAGGGTCCTCTCGGAGCCAATACCGGTGCCGGCATTCAAAAGAAGCAGGCCAACAAAGCTACTGGTGGTGGTCAGTTCAAGGTTAGTAACAAATCCCACTGCCCCTCCTAAGCTGTTGCTAACGCTCTCTTGCAGTTGCTTGGATAATTTCGACTACACATTGGTCCCGGACAATTGAGAATATGGTATTAGCGAAGGCGCTTGAGGAGTTTTGCACGGCGGTGCCTTTTACCGGCGAGTTATACCTTTCCGAAAAATGCACTAATTGAACAAAGACTGTCTGACTGTTCCAGCATCACGATGCCTTTCTTCTGCCACTTTGTCCTGTGAGAAGAGCATGTTTCTCCCGCTCAGCTACGCCTGTAAGTGCTTACTTTTGCCCGTACTGTAAAGTATCGCCATTGTGAACATTGTTGTGAACCACAGTTCGACCGCAAGAATCCTTCTACATAGGGTGACAGGGCAACAGTCTACCGAAAGATTGGTCTTTGACTTTATCAGTCTTCCGGATCATCTCGAGCCACTGTAAATTGTCTTTAGCCGCGGTGAGATCTAGTTCATCCGCCTATTCATCAAGCCAGCCTCGTGGTGGGGGCTAAACATTGAACAAAGACCACTTCAAGATTCTGGGTGCATGAACAATGCCAACCATTTAGGATCTGTCATTGTAAAGAATAGTCAATGATAGTCTAGGCGTTCCCGCGGAAAAGCTCAAGAGGGCAAGATTCAATGTCTATCTTTATCTTTATCGCGTTGTGTTGTCTTTGCGCCGCAGCATGCTGCGACTCCTCGGAGAGTTTCTCCATCCTTCTTTCCGTTCAACAGAAGAACTGTATGAATGCACGATTTGGCTACATGTTCTACAGTCACGGAATGCAGTTTCGCCGTCAAGTCATGAGCGCGTACATGTTTCGTTGGGGCGCGGTTTTGATTGTTTGGCGCCCGGAATAAAACAATCGAGGACATCGGCTCCCCCACTTGCGAGTCGAAGCCGAGCAAACGTGCCGAGCCCGAGAAAGCGTCGCTGTTCTCTCGGCCTTTAGACTTGCGGAGGACGCCTTCCACTCTTCTTCCAACAATGTTCATATGCCGATGCTAGAGACCGCGAATTTAAGTACTGAGGCGTTGACTGCCGTCTGGCTGGAGAGGCTTTGGTCGGTCGTCGAGCGAGCTCGGGCGACATCGAGAGATGTTGAATGTTGATGACCACCAGTCTGATTACCATCGCTCATGTCTTTGAACAGGCTTTGAAGCAATGACAAGCTGAGAAGTCAAGCGACCTGGTTGCTCACGAACAGCTGTTGAACGAGGATGCTGTCGATAGAAGGCGGGAACCGTAGCTACGACCCGTTGGTACTTTGTACATCATCTTCGAGGTCAAGTTTCTCCCAAAGCTGCCTTGATGGCGCTTTGCTTTGGTCAGACTGAGAACAAAATCTCGAAAAGCTTGAATCCTCCAACGACTAAGAGATTGGGGCCAGCGCTCGAGGTGCTCATCCCCACTTGACAGCTGGGTAGGTGTTCACAGGCCATAAGGCGGCTAGATGAACCCGCGGCGATACGACGCTTGCGAGAACTTCCTCTATCAGACATGGGCTGCCACAATATCATTCAAGATCTCGAGTGGGTAGTGAATGAACTTATAGTCATGAGTATCTTCAGGTACCATTCAGTATCAGCACGTGGCTGACGAGGCTAGCAGTTCGCAGGTCGTTTGTCATTCTCGCAAGCAGGTACACAGCATGTCAGAGAACGTCACCCTCCAAGAAATGCTTACGACTCGAGGTTGAACACAATCATTGTACCACTAATATTAGGTCGCGCCAAAACGAACGCGGCTAACCAACTCGAAGGATTCATTCGAGAGGCTGTGCCTTAAGAGCCGCAGCCAGCTTAATTCTGCAGGCGATTTGCGAACCAACACCCCAGTGCAGTAAATAGCACCACATGCTAATTCGTCTCCTAGCCATGTTGTACCCTTCTACTCGTCTGCGAGATGATGGAATTCTCTTCATGCAAAAGAAAGGCTAGGTCCATGACATGACCTCTTTCTTTGCCTCTTTCTTTGTTTTGCAATTGCTCATATTCATTTCATCCCCTTTATTTACGCCATCATGTGGCTTAGAAAGATGCTCTGGTTCTTTGTGTGGATTCAGTTCCATCAAGTAGCGGCCTTCAAAGGAGTCTACAGTAAGGCTTCTGATGAACAAAGGTGGTCGATCAACGCTTATATGCCCTTTCAGCATGGCGAAACTTCACCTTCTCCCCTAGATCTTCCTCAAACAACCAATCTACCACATTCACTACAATCATATCAACCTCAACACAATTGAGCACAATATCCTCGAACCCTAACGAAACAATACTTGCAACGTCTACAATCCACTCATTCACTACTGTTGTTTCATACACGACAATACTTGCAGACCCGTCATTGTCTGCATCTATAAGCAATAAGACGTCAACCGCAAATCTGAATAGCTCAACTTCCTTGACGACATCGAGCTTGTCTCTGTCGTCTATCATCACTACCGCAATCAGTTCTTCGAGCACAGCCTCCTCATTGCCGACAACAATGTCTACCTCTACGCTGACCAGTGGAACCGCTACCAAGCAGTCGCTCTCGTCCTCTTCGTCCTCTGTTTCCCCGACAACGTCACCAATCTCAAGTACAGCCACTGCACTTCTGCTTTTGACTTCCGCAACTGCTGCAGTTAGCCAAGCTATCACACCAGGTGTAGCTGCTGATTCTTCGAATACCTCGTTGCAAGTGGTCGCAGCAGCGTCTTCGAGTGGTGTCTCTACGCCTGCTTCTTCAACATCCGCTGCTGCTACCTCGACTCCACAAGCATCGACATCCTCGACAACAGAAGCAGTAGCTTCTTCTTCGTCACAAATCACATCAGAGGCAAGCCCGAGCAGCGCATCGGGAATCAACTCTGTGATAACGTCTCCCAGTACCAGCGATGCGATCCCGAATACTTCGAGTACAACTACGATCCCAACTCTATCTACCGAGACCAGCTCTACCACAACCTCAACGGTGCCTAGCAGCACAGAGAGTTTGAGCAGCGTGAGCATCACCAGCAGCACAACCAGCATAGCATCAATCTTGACCGCCTCTGGATCACCGACTATCAGTCCGACAACAACCAGCAGCGCAATTCCGTTGTCCATTCTCATTCTCCCCACGACTACCCCTCCTTCATCTTCTTCGAGCACCACTTCGTCAACCTCAACAAGCTCCACCGCGACTGCAACCGTTTCATCGGATAGTAGCAACACCACTGCTAGTGCAACTACCTCCAAGTCGACAACCAACCATCTCTCATCCCAAGAGATAGCAGGGATATCCTTCGGCGCCGTCGCAGCAGCAGCTATCTTCTCTCTCCTCCTCTTTGCCCTCTACCGCCGCCGTCGTGCCCGTCAAGCCGCCGCAGCCGCAGCAGCCAACGACAAACACAATTCTTTCCCCGAAAGTGCCTGGCTCTACGACCCCCGCATGACACCTTCACCTCCGTCCGCCGCTGCAATCGCTGCCTCCCACAACCATACCCCCAGTGTAATCAGCAGCATACACTCTAGCATCTCCAGCAGCGCAAGCAGAAGAGACACCACTCTCCTCTCCGCCATCGCAACACCAGCCCTGCTTCCTCAACGCCAAACCAGCAATCACATTGGTAGAGCCTTGACCTCCAACCCTCCCGTGACTGCGGCTTCAAAACGCCATCGTATTTCCTCTTCAGTGCCGGAATTTAAACTTCTGCCTAAGACACCTTCGGCTGCGGCAGTGGATGCTACAACCCTACAGACGAAACGCGAATCTCTACCTGCGATCTTGAAGATTGGACATGGAGGAAAGAGCAGACCTGTTACCGTTGCTCCAGCGGCTGCCGGACCGTCGTTGTTGGGGTCTAGTCCGAACAAACCTCTACCTCCCAGACCGGTCATTGCTGCCAAGGATAGACCGTTTAGCTTTGAAGCTGGCGATGATGGAGCTCAGCAGTTTGGGATTGCGAAGTAAGAGGGTAAAAGAGGAGGAGAAGGAAAACGGTGGAAGATTAGTAAAGTAGAAGGATGGAAACGCTCAAGCGTATGGCATGATGCGGTTGCGTTTGATACCCCTTTTGCTTTTTTTGCAGTTGTAGTTCTAAAGTCATACTTTTTTTTCTTATGGTTTTGTTTGCCCTTCTTGCATTGTCGTTGTGATGTTTCGTGGATTAGTCAGAAAAGTGAAATACCGAAACTGTGCCCTTGGTACCAAAAACTGACTCTGCAGTCCGATAGTTGTGTAGACCCTGCACCAGAAGAAAAGAACACAACCGAATAGACTCGAAGACAACCTGGCTGTCGACAGTGAGGTGAGCTGCACTTTCCGACCCTCCTACAAAGGCTGACTTCTTTCCTATAACCTCGACCTGTTGGATGTGTTCTCCTGCGTACGCTTATACCGGATGACCTACTTATGAACTCGAACTCGGATATTGCTGCCTCCTTTATCGAGTCGTAGTCTGAGTCGCGTCGTTCGCTGCTTTCATCAGTGTTGATTGTGTCCTCCCAGAAGCCTTCTCCTGGCTCCAACGCAGCTCCGACCTCTCTAGCGAGGAGAGCGAAGGTATAGATCGGAACGTCGAATCATGACTGTTGGACTGCTTACATAATCCTTTGCAAATACTGCGGTCACGAAATTGTCCATCCGTACGGTAAGGGTGACAGTGAAAAGAAGTTGTAAGATGTCATTAAATTTTATTGTCTGTCGTACAAAGTATCCTCATCATACATCTACTCAGGAGCCTGACCCTTGGTTGCTGTCTCTTGAGGGTCCTCACCAGCGGCGACCTCCTTGATCGCGTCTGTGATGATCTGGATACCCTTGGCCATATCCTCCTTGGTGATGTTCAATGGAGGGATGAAGCGGAGTGTGTCGTAGATGGATGTTGTCAAGACCAGCATGTCCTTCTCCATGCACTTGGCCTGGATCTTGGATGCGTAGCCCTTGCCGGGTGTGCACTCGAGAGCCAACATCAGACCAAGACCACGAACGTCGTAGATGAGCTTTCCGGTCTTGGGGTCCTCCTTGGCTGCTTGAAGAGCTCCCTTGAGTTCTCCTCCGCGAGCATTGACGTTATCCAGGATCTTCTCCTCCTTGAAAGCCTTTGCGACTGCGACACCTGCGGCACAGGATACAGCGTTACCGGCGTATGTGCCACCCATGCTTCCGGGTTGTTGCTTGTCCATCAACTCCTTGCGCGAGACGATACCAGAAAGAGGGAAACCGTTGGCAATACCCTTGGCCATGATCAGAATGTCAGGTCTGACGTCCCAGTGCTCGACTGCGAACATCTTTCCGGTTCTACCGAATCCACACTGAACCTCATCGGCGACAAGAAGAATGTTGTGCTTGTCACAGATCTTGCGGAGAGCAGCAAGGTATCCAGCAGGTGGGGGAACGTAACCACCCTCACCGAGAACAGGCTCGACAAAGATGGCTGCTGTATCCGATGGAGCAGTCTCACGCTTCAAGAGCAACTCGAGCTGGAGAACGGGGTCCATACAGCACTTGTCGAATCCGAACTTTCCATCGGCATTGAGGGCGATCGAGCATTGCTTGCAGTAAGGGAAAGGTACTGAGAAAACACCGGGCATCAAAGGAGCGTAGTTTTCCCCGTAGATTGTCTTTGATCGCGTCATGGCCATAGTTCCGAATGTGCGTCCGTGGTAAGATCCTTGCATAACAATGATGTTCTGCTTCTTGGTTGCGTGTCTGGCAAGCTTGACAGCTGCTTCAACGGCTTCTGATCCCGAGTTCCAGAAGAAGAAAGTGTCGAGAGATTTGTGAGGCATCATCGGAAGCAATGACTCGACGAGCTCCAGGTATGGTTTTTGGAAAGCGATGTTTACTTGACCGTGGACGAGCTTGCCGACTTGCTCTTGTGCCGCCTTTGTGACTGTGGGATGACAATGACCCAAGTTTGTGACACCGATACCACTGGTGAAGTCCAGCATCTTGCGACCCTCAGTTGTCGTCACGTAGCTGCCAGCACCGCTCTCAAGGACATGGTTTGAGAGACGGCCAATTCCACGGGCCACGTGCTTCGCGCCGAACTCTGCCAATTTGGTGACGCTCATGATGAATGTGATTGAGCGAGTTGTGATGGGATGTTAGGTACAGGGAAACGAAACAAAAGGCCAGGAAGCTCTAGAAGACCACGGGGCCAACACGTTTATGTAGAAAAGAAGAAGCAGGAGCTAAAGACGGTGGATCGTCATTGACGAATCATCAAAGCTCCCGCTGGTCAGCACAATCTCCAAACCTGGCTAATCTGCAAAGATATGGATTTTTTGGTGCAGGTGTACACCGAGGGCTCGTACCTTCCTTGCCAACTGAACAACTGTAAACAAGCCTTTTCCCCATGTCCGTCTAGCACCATACCGGCTCTATATCGTATCAATTCGTAATGCCATCTCTTGTTCCTGCCCTCTCCGCAGTAGCCGTCGCCCTGATTACCGCGGGGAATGACCAATGAGCGAGTTCTGATTGCCCCGCCTGACTGGGTGATGAGCTCGGACGCATGCGAAAAGGGCAAGTTCAAGCGTGTCGGAGAACACATCCCTCTTTAACATCTCCTTGTTTCCAGCACAGTGATGTTCACTTCGGAGAACTGATGCGTCGTAAGATTTCGGACTTGAAGAAACACTACTGAGTGTTTACTTGGCCTCTTTTCAGACATGTTTCTCATGGACAAACTCCTTCAAGTCATGATCGTGAGTCTCTGCAGAGCAATCGCCATGCTATCATGAGAATTCAAGAACTGTTCGGTATATCTGGATGATCGGGCTTAAGATATAGTATCTTTCATCCATTGTAAAAGAAGCATTCAGCATTGGCTGAACGACGGATAATTTGGAAAGGGTTACGAAGAGATTGCTGTCTACCAGACATTTCGACCTTAGGTATGATTTCAAGCAAGCAATCTTTCATGCTATCTGCTACAACAGCATCACTTAAAAAGGCTCAGCCAAAAGTCCTAGGCGTAAGGTAGAATCTACCCATGAAAGGGATTTCCAGAACAAGCATTTTCTCTTCTCCAAGACTACAACGAAGTCGTTTAGCAGCCACAGCCACTGCACTGCAGCAAGATTCAAAGACCTCCATACAGCCTTAGACCACGATAAAGATCCCGCAAGGCACAACAGGAAGCTCCCAGAGCAAGCATGATAGCCAATACGACAACGACGACAGCCCAGCAGAATCTTCCGGCATAAGCAGCTCCCAGCTATATATCTCGCCAGCCTCCCAACATCAATCAACTATCTCAACCAACCAAAACATCAATTCAGCAACCATGGGTCTCACACAATGGCCCACCCAAGAGGAGTACAAAACCCATGAAACAAGTTCGAAATCCGGCCAACCTTTCACCAAGAAGCCAGTCGCACAGGTCACCATTCGTTGGTGCACCCTCACCGGCTATCCTGGAGGCAGAGTGTGGAATGTTCAACCCGTGGTTTTCAACTCAGATGAAGGCATTTTCGCTCGCAAGACCTGGAGTGCCGAATGTGTCTACTGGAGCCAGGACACTCTTACCTATTTGACTCATAACGCTACCGTGCAGTCGGTATGTTTTGCTGAACGAGACGTCCGAGTCGCTTGCGTTAGGCTGACTCTGACTCTGGTATACAAGGTTGGGCTCAAAGATGGCAACAGAATCTTCGTCACCGGTGACCGTGGCCACTCTACCACCCTCCACGAGGACGACATTGACGTAAGACAACTTTCTTTCTGTCGGTCTTGGTGCACCTACTGACATGTTCAGAGCGCCAGTTCCTCCGAATAGTCAATGAGATGTTTTCTTGGTGCGCTCCATTAGATCAATCACACGCTGCATCGACAAGAATAGCGAGCTTTTGCGTAGTGACTAGCTATTCAGATACCACGTTGTCAAGTCCACCAAGCATTGCCATATTTGTGAAGTCTAGCCCGTACTGAGTCTGAATGTTGGAGAAAACGAAAGTCTTGATTCAGCAGTAACGAGAACTGTAGCTACAAGGATCAACAATGGGGCTGAGACTACAGGTAAAGGCTTTCAGGAGATAGTCTCTCTCCTGGAAGCACTCAATCCTGTTCTGCAACTAAGCTGAACAAGATATCATCGTTTACACCAGCGCTGCGATAGTCCCAAGGATAGCCGTTGTCAAGGAAGAGCTGAGCGTTGTTCAGTCGATAAGCTTGACCCTGCTTACGGGGAGGCGTAAAATGCTCCAAAGCGAGATCTTGACCAAAGTCCACCCACTTTCGCAGGAGTATTGTGACACGCTGAGAGATGCCATGTGTGTACTGAGACAGGCTCGGTGGAAAGAGATCGCTGCCAATGTTCACAAGATCCAAGGTATCTCTGAGCTGGAACATCCGTAATGCGCCCATCACAGGAAAGCTAGTACCACGGACGACATCACTGGTCAGCCAATGTCGCCAACAGTTGTATGCGACAAAGTAAATGTGAGATGTCAGTCCAATATCAGTCTGGCAGGATTGAGGGCCGAGGTAAAATTTCCGAACGGGAGTGATTGCTGTCGACCAGGGAACATTGTCAAGAAGCACCAAAAGCTCGTTGACGAGGTCGTCCAAGCGTTGTTCGTACTAAAAAATCCATTGTGGCAGACCCAATCTGATGTCAAGAGCTTCCAAGTGGAATGACCGTTCCTTACTGAAGAATGGGTTCCTGTTCAGTGCATGACTAAAGAGCTCCTCGTCGCGCAGGATCGAAGCGATTCGTATGAGCTGGTAGTCGGATGTCGGCAGGTACTCGAGCCAGGGCGCGCTCATGAACATGTGGGCAAGTTTCCAGCGGGTGGCTTCCAGAACATCGTAGTAGTTGATCCATTGCAGAAGCTTTTTGACAAGGTATAACATTTCTGCAGAAGCGAAATTGTAGGAACCATTGATGTTTGGTGAGATTGCTGTCGGCTGGAGAGGAAACCCGCACAATATGCAAAAACCTAGCAGGTTGACGGTGGCGATGATGTCTTGCTCGAGGCGTACTTCAGAACACGAGACCGGGTATGACGAGCTTCTGAGGTCCTTGGGAGCCGATTGATAGCTTTCGCTAGTGATGGCCGCCTCGATTGCAGCTGTGCGCTGTTCTTTTGGGGTTATGCTTGTCTGCAGTTGTGGTATTAGCGATGTCAAGCCATTGCATCCGGTAATATGCTGACCTTTCCGACCAACGCATTTGAACCATCCGGGTCGAATTCCAGCTCGTATCTCTTCATTGTCCGAGGTGTTCCGTTACCAATGTCTTCTTGTCCAGTGACCTTTCCATTGATCCAATCGGGTTTCAATGAGCTCTTGAAGAATGAGGAGGACCGAACGAGCATGGCGCTGGTGACATATAGATTGTGTCGCTCCCCTGGAAGAAGCGAGATGACAACGTCGGCATTGTTGACGTAGAGAAGAGGAGGCGGTGGCGGCAGCGGATCTGAATACAAAACAAGTGTCCGGCAGGGATTGCTGGAAATCATGGCTCCTGGTAACAATGAAAGTAGCTTCTAATGGACAACGTACGATGGAAATGGGGCATAAAAATTGAGATAGATGTAAGAGTTGTGATCTGCTGGGAGCTGACACAAGTGATCGAGATTGAGTTGGGCATAACACAATTCAGACGCTCTCGAGCTACTTCGTCTTGCGTAAAGAGTGCAGGAGCATACAAGACCTCGCAGCTTCTTTGGAGATGGTCGCTTCCTCTTCTAGCCAAACCTACATAAGAATCCGCGGATTGTGACAGTCGTGTGAACGACCTCGCTGAGCATTTCAGTGCAGTTAGATGCGGGAGCGTCCGTGGGAAGTTGAACGCCCGTCATTATCGGTCGAGTGTCCTCTCAGAATTGACATGATGAAATGAGCCTGAGCCTTCCAATTTGTCGGTCGATTGCATTGGAGGTGATGTGCAAGAGGAAGGGACATCTCTGCCCGACCACAATCGTCAGCCACGCGAGCCCCTCAGCTTGGAGGCTTGGCATGCACCTTCTTTGGCTTCACGGATATTTTCCCTCTTGTTTCCTCTCTCAAAAACTGCTGCAATCTGACGATCATCAAATCTCGTACCGTTTCCCCGCCGGAGTGAGTGATGAAGCGAATGCAATGGAGAACTAACTTCGGTATTCGCCTGATCTTCAACCGATAGATTGAGGTTGCAGCACGCCATGTGCTTGCGTGATACAAGCGATGCTCTCGAGAAGATGGTAACAAGCGCACGAGGGTCTGTTATACAGCGCATGTCGATTTGAACTCTCCTCGTCCAGTGAGACCATTATTGCTTACTGTCAAAATGCACAGTGATATTGAGAATCTGACGATGGTTCATATAGAGTCCGACTTTCTCGCTCTCTCACTGGACCTTCTTCGCATTCTCGAAAACTTCGTGTATTTTCATAGCTACACTCGTTGCGGCATCTGTTGTTTGGAGCGATCAGCATACGCTCCGTAAGAAACCCCTTTGCGCTTGGTATCACTTCCCTACTATAAATTGTTCACTGGATCCCCTCTAGGACATCAGGATCCAGTTCTTGCCTCGAAGGAGCATGCCTTCTCAATTATTCTCTCTGTTTGCAGCGTTTGGCCTTTGTGGCCAAGCGATGTCTCAGCTTTATCCCAACTCGAATACTCCTGATGCTGAAACTGTCAAGATTCAGTGGCTTGACGAGAAGCCTGCTTATAGTCCTGGAACAACCTTCGGAGTACCATGGCCTCGAGGCAAATATCAGGCTAACGATACAACATTCTCGGTCGTCTCTGACGGCGATCACGTTGCCTCAGATTCCTGGATTACTGGATATTGGTCAGACTCGTCTGTCAAGTGGACTGCTCATGCTATTGCAGCCAGCGCCCTCGAAAACGATTATACTGTCAACGCAGTATCGAAGAATTCAACAGCTGTTCCTTCCGAAACAAGCAGCTTAGAGGTTACTGATAGCTTGGATACTATCAAGGTCGACACTGGCAAGATCACCGCGACTTTCTCCAAGACTGGCAACATACTTGTCCAAGAGTTGAAAACTTCAAGTGGACAAGTGGTTGGGCAGAATGGAAAGCTTATTCTTCGGTCTCAGTCGTCCGTTTTTGACGACGAAGATAAGCAGGGTCAACCTGCCATTCAATACTTCAACTTCGAGAGCAAGATTGACAATGTCACTGTGTCCAAGAATAGTATCGCCCGTACTTCGGTCACCGTGCATGGCGACCACCGACAAATCAATGGTGGAAACTCAACTACCTCGACACACAAAGACTGGCTTCCATTCGTGGTCCGTTTCTACCTCTATGCCAACTCGGAGTCTATCAGAATTGTCCATTCTTTGATCTACAATGGCGTTCCCGAGACTGACTTCGTACGCGGTATTGGTCTTCGGTTCGATGTTCCCCTTGCTGACGAATTCTATGATCGCCACATCCGAATTGCTGGCGTCGACGGTGGCATCCTCAACGAAGCCGTTCAAGGTATCACTGGTCTCAGAAGGGACCCTGGACAGGCCGTACGTACAGCACAGTATGAAGGAAAGAAGACTCCTGCACTCGATACTTGGGACACAAGGGTCTCTTCCAGATTGCAATGGATTCCTACCTGGAACGACTACAGTTTGACTCAGCTCTCATCTGATGGATTCACCTTGAAGAAAAGAACCAAGGCTGGCCAATCCTGGGTCAACATACCTGGCAGTACACGCGCTGGTGGACTAGCCTACCTTGGTGGTGCCACCAAGGGCGGCCTTGCTTTTGGTCTGAGGAACTTCTGGAAGCAAAGTCCGTCTCAGATCGACATTTCCAACGCTGCTACAGATGTTGGTGAAATTACAGTATGGCTCTACAGCCCTGCCGCTCAGCCTCTTGACACAAGACCTTTTCATGACGGGCTGGGCGAAGAAGATTATGCTGACCAGCTTGACGCTCTCGAGATAACTTACGAGGACTGGGAAGGAGGTTACGACTCGCCCTATGGTGTTGCAAAGACCAGCGAACTGTTCCTATTTGGCTTTGACAGCACGCCCGAGTCCGGTACTCTCGCCAATTTGACCGAGTATATCAACTCTCCACCTGTTCTCATCGCTGATCGCGACCACATCGCACAATCGGAAGCTCTCGGAACCTATTGGCAGCGTCCCGAGAATAGTAGTTCATCGGCTCAGACTATTGAAGACCACTTGAACTTCCTCACACAATTCTACCAAGGTCAAGTCTCTCAACGCAAATGGTATGGTTTCTGGGACCATGGAGATGTTATGCATACCTATGATGTCGATCGCCATGAATGGCGCTACGATGTAGGAGGTTATGCTTGGGACAACTCCGAGCTATCTCCCAACCTCTTTTTCTGGAATCAGTTCCTTCGTACTGGACAAGCTGATCTTTATCGTTTCGCTGAGGCTCATACTAGGCACACTGGTGAGACCGATGTCTACCATCTTGGGCCATGGAAGGGCCTGGGTACTAGACACGGGGTGAACCATTGGTCAGACTCGTCCAAGCAAATTCGTATCTCGCAGCCACAATACCGTAAGATCTTCTACTACTTGACTGGTGGCGATGAGAGAGTAGGCGATCTTCTTACAGAGATCTTGGATGCTGAGAAGGCTTTCCTGGTTGTTGATCCTAGAAGAAAGGTCCGAGCAGCCAACATCACCTACGTCGCCGACCCAGAAGCCCTCCTCATCGACGTCGGCCTAGACTGGTCGGGTCAAGCAGCAGCCTGGCTAATCGAATACGAGCGCCGCGGCCTTCGCTGGCAAGAAGCAAAATCCAAACTCCTTGAAACTATGAAAGGTATCGCAAACCTCAAAAATGGTTTCGTTACCGGAGAAGCATTGTACAACCTCTACAACGGCACCATCGTCCCTCCTTCACAAGATCCTGACAACAAAGGCGTGGTCGGTGTTTCTCATCTCACCGCGGTATTCGGTCTTGTAGAAGTCATCGCAGAACTCACTACCCACTTTGGTGACGACTTCCCTGCTGATTTCGAAAAGGCTTGGTTGGATTATTGCTACTACTTTGGTGCTTCTCAAGAGGAACAACTGGCGCGTTATGGCAAGGCGTTCGGCAAATTGAACCTCCATCAGGGACATTCACGATTGACTGCATACGCTGCAAAGCATTCGGGCAATGCTACTTTGGCTGCACGTGCCTGGAATGAATTCTACAATACTGATGGGTTCAGCCCTGATGCACCTTGGAAGAGTGAGAGGATTGATGGAAGCAAGGTGCTTTCCCCCGTTGATGAGGCGGCTTGGGTTAGCACCAACGATGTTGGACAGTATGGATTGGCTGCCATCGAGAACTTGGCACTTATTGGAGAGTATCTTCCTTGAATCAGGACTTGATACAGGTGGCTTGCTTTTGGTTGTTCGACATGCTTCTTCCAAGCGGACTGTTCATCGATCGCTCTTTCCTTCTTTACTTTGTACGCCTGTTGGCGATCACGGTAGTTTTGTGCTTGGATCAATGGAAGATACTTTCCACATCCAGTTTACGTACTTATAGTCCTCTTACCCATCGCAACGATTACCGAGAGGCTTCTTACGCAATCTTCAATCTTTGTCTGGTTGTGTGATTTCAGGCAGGGTGGCCGGCTCAACCGCACCTCCAAAAGTCAAGATGTCTTTCAGGGCAGCAATGTGCGATTTTACATCACCCAAGGACCATGGAGGGGTGGATTGAGTATGTTTGAAGGAGTCAATATAGTCTTGGAATTTGTGGACCTGTTGGGCACATTCTGTGATGAAAGTTATATTTTCAAAAGTGGTCGTCAGAGCAACACAGACAGGGACACGCAGCAGAAGTGCGCTTTCACCAGTCAATTCGAACGAAGGAAACATTGAAAAACCTGTATATGGTAGTATATGTCAATGCATTCCTCCATGCTTGTGGAAGGAGGACAGAGGTTAGGTAAGATTGTATAACAATCAAAAGTCGACGACTCTCGGAACACATCAAGCGACGGATAAATCGGTGTCATCCATCTCAAACACCAGTCTCCTCATACGGATAACCATCATCCAATATCTTCCGCCATTCCGCCAAATCCTTTTCGGTATCGACGTCCTCGGCCTTACCTTTACTCCACGCCCCATACACTTCCTTGCAGTTGTCAAAACCATGCTGCTTCAGAGCCGCCACCAGTGACAAACCCCACTCATCATCACCCTCGAACCTCCTCTGACCTTCTGGAGGCTCGAGTAAGAACGCAGCATGAGCGAATTGAACCGTAGCGACCCAGTAGCGAGGATAAAAGGCCGCATTTTCCCAATCGATTATTGCAGCAACACTGTTTCCGTCGTCGGAGACAAGGACGTTGGTGGGTCCTTGATCGTCGTGGTAGAACACAAACTCATCATCAAACTCCGGCGGCGGTGCTGTAGATATGCGTTTCGCGTAGTCTCTGTACTCGGCGACAGAGTAAGGGGGCAGGGTACGTCTGAACCAAGTGTGTATAGGGCTTTCGAATGGCCAACCAGCGATCAGAGCAGGTGTTCCCACACCACAACCTGAGATGGTTTCGAACCTTTTCGCAGTCTTGGTAGCCAGCAATGCGATATATCCAGCCACTTGTTCTGCGATATTCAATCGCTGTTGAGGAGTCAGATCCATCCAAGCTTTATCCAATGTCCTCGCATGAACTCTCTTCATAATGTCGAAGGAGCGATTGATGCTCTTGTCGATCCACGTATACAGGATCTCTGGAATAGGAATGGTGGGGAAGTGTTCGCGGACGAAAGCGATGGTTTCAGATTCCAATTGCATTCCTTCTTTCCATCCTTTGACCTTGCAGACTATTTCCTTGCCGAGGAAATAGACTCCACTGCATGAGCCAGCGTCGTAGATGTGTTCGTGCATAGGTAGTGAGTCTTGTCGTCGTGGTGAGGAGTCGACCAAGTTCGCAGTAGACTGACAACGAGGGAGAAGGTGGAAGACAAAATCTCCGTCGTGCCAGGAGAGAAGAGTGTTGCGCGGAGGAGGCGTGGACAGCGGTGCTCTTATGCAACTGACCATTGTACCGAGAGCCAGGACATTGGGACCTGATTCTGTTATCGACTCTCTGCAAGGCGGAATCATTTCACTATACAAAAGTCAGAATCCTGGACCGTCGGTGTGTTTTGAACCGAAACTTACTGGAACATTGCGACGAGGGATTCACGTGTGATATTGATATGCTCGATGTATACGCTGGCAGATCTCTGGAGAGGATAGCGAGTTCTATCTGGGACAAGAGGATGGAGCTGATAGAATAACGGACAGAAGGAAACACTGTCTTCAATACATATTGGCTGCTAGACAGGCTGCAGAATCCAAAGACATGCTGGTGCCTACTGCTTATTCCTGATATGCAGATATGCTGTTGCCTACCTCTCTTTCCAAAACACGGTAGCACAAACGCTTCCCTGCATACCTCAGGCACAATATGCTGAAGCCTTCCTCGGGTTGCCAGATGCCCTGATTGGCCATGAAGCCGCTCGGCGTCTCCCAAGCGCCTGCCATGTCATTGCAAACATCACATCAAAGTCAGAGAACACTCGAAATGTATAGACACGAAACTCGTCAAACATCAAACCATAGAATGGTCTTCCCGACAAAGTCTGGGGTCTGGATTTGTGCAGGGGAACATGTTTCAAAAAAACCATGTTTCGAGATCTCCGGTTTCGTGTCTGCACACTTGAATGGAAACCAGGCAGCGCCAAACATGGTCGTAGATCAGCCGAGCAAAGTCGATCAGGCCCCCACGATCCCCGGAAACGTGTCAATAGACGATCGTAGTCTATATCAAGGCATGTTAAAGTGTCATCAGGCGAGCAGTGAGCACATAGCAACAACCCTCTCCATGACGTCTGCAGCTCAGCTCAGCTCGAGAAGTGTAGATGTAGATCAGGCATACAGGAATGACGAAAGAGTAAACCATCGTTCATGACATCCATCTTTGAATCCTCCTCATGACGTGAGATTGCATGACAGCTGAGCCACGAACATCCGACAAAACGCTCTTGCATTCCACAATTTGCACATTTATACATCAGGAAAGTAAATAGGGGGTATGCAATTCCACAACGGTGGAACAAGCATTACAGATCTCACAGCCGCAAAGTCAATTGTCTTGAAATGATTTAGATGTACATGTGTATGGTATAAGATTGATTCAAATACAAAAGAGAAAACAAAGAATATAAATAAAGAATAGAAGCAGAAGAGTAAGAAAACATCGAAAACTCCCAAGGGGTATATCTGGAAAATCCGCCATAAAAATAGAAGAAGGAAGAAGTGATTTCCGAACGCCGTCTCTGTTCGCTTTTTGGTCGTTCTTCATAAGAGTTGTGATAGAAAAAAGGTTGTTGTTTGAAGAGCCGTGGAGGCTGACAAAAGGAATGGATAAGAAGGGAAAGGGAAATATCATCAACACACCCTCCATAAAAGGGTGGAAGAAAACATTATACAAAAGGTGGTGATGTATAAGATAAGTGATTTGGCATTCAAGTGCCGAAAACCAGACATGACGGGGCATTTTCCAAGAAGGTAAAAAAAGGGTGGTAGTTTGAGAAGCGAAGATGATAGGCGGTGATGATGAGATGCTTTACAGCATCTGGACGACACCAGCGACGGCGGCAATGACAGCAGCGGCGCCGAATTGGATGGTCAAGCCGGAAGCAGCACCGGTGTAAGGTGCAATGGTGGGAGAGGAGATGGCAACAGTGGTGCCGTTGGTAGATGCGTGAGGCATAGCAGCTGAAGCGCTGGCGGCAGAGGCGACAGGGTAGACGGTGACCATGGAAGAAGAGACGACAGGGCTGGCAGCGATTCTCTGAACAGTCTGAGTGAGGAGCTCAGTGGTGAAAGAGGTAGAAGGTGAGCTGGTGGGGACAGGAGCCTGAGAGGTGGAGATGATAGGAGCCTCAGAGGTAGAGACAGCCTCAGTGGTGGATGCGGCAGGAGGAGTAGTGGTCGAGGTGCAGGTGGTGGTCTCGACGACACGGCTGACAGTGAAGGTGGTGTAGTAAGTCATGACGGAGGTGACATCGGGTTCCTGGGCACTGACGCCAGAGATGGCGAACAGCAGAGGGAGCAAGAAGTTGGTGAACTGCATTGTGGCTGGCTGAGATGTTTGATAGTGGTGTATCGGTGATTGATTGCGATATGTTCAATGAATGTTGGTGATGAATGCTAGGCCTTCGAGGTTGGCTAGTGTTGTATGATAGACGAGTATGTGTGTAATGAGTGTGATGGCAGAGCACAGCTCGCGATTGGCAAGATGAGATCCGAAATGGAAAGAGTGACTGTTACTGTCTTGCAGTTGGAATGACTGTGTATCGATAGAGAAAGAAGGAAGGGAAGGAAAGAGCGCGCGGATACGAGAGGATCTCCACAGAACATATACCAAGCACCAACATCTCACACCTCTGGACCTACCGCCAATCCCAAGATACCGGACAGCCCTCAATCTTAGCCGCGGGCACGAGGACACAGTGTGGTTGTGTGGAGAGGGTACCAAAAGAACGTGCTCAATCTCATTTCCCGGTATGCGCTTGATCGCAAACACCCATTTCCGGCCTAGTCGCACAATCTCATTTCACCACTTCACGCAAGAAATGGGCGCTAGAGCGAAACGGTGCGACCATTAGACTTTGGTACCTGGCGCTTGTGCCTGTGTCAAATCGGAGACTTTCTGCTGCTGCAAGTGTTTGTGCAGCCTTTTTCTCTCCATCCATGCATGGCACACATGTGGGGGGACGGTTCAAGAAACAGTTCGAGGCAACAGAAAACGGGCGCGTAGCCATAAAAGAAAACGACCATGCTATCGAAAATGAAAAGATCAACAGTTCGCAGCACCAGCACACCGCCGCAAGCAAAAAACGAAATGAGCAAGTCCGTCATACCAAACGAACAGGCAAATTCCAAGTCGACCCCTCTTTTCGAACAGCAAGCGGAAATGTGCAACATCCTCGGCATATTGATACTCATATCGACAAGCAGATTTTGGCTTTTTACCACAAGATTATGGCAGAGAGCAGTGACATTTGCGATTATTGCTGTACAATCTACAACTGAGACATTTGTCAATCGATTAAAAAAATTCAACAATTCCTTTAAGTGGTGCTTTTTGGCATCCATCGTGAGTCGTGCGACCAAGCACTACAGGCAATAGTACAAGTAGCACAAAAAGATGGTTGCTCCACACGATTCGCCCATCATTGCACGACAAGTCGCGATCAAAACTCTAGACCCTCCATCATGCACCATACTTTTTGCGCGGTTGCCGGGTGAAAAGCACGTCGCGACCGAGAAAAAGGCAACCCAGAACACCCGGTCAACGCCCACAGACTGTTGCTGCCTCTTTTTCCTCGCATCGCCTTTTTTTTCTGTTACAAAACGTCACTGGTATGATGGCTATCTCTATCGTCGCTTCTCAGATCACAGTAATCAGGGTTTTAATTCTTCGTTGGCCATCTTGTTATACTATGTAGCAATATGCCGAGATTAGCTATTACTTTGTACCTCCTATTGCTGTATGAAGTGCTTAACACAAGGCTAGGTTGTATGAGATGATGATATCTCTAAGCTATCCGTCTACGCTTGCAGAGATTTCGAGCACTGCGTAGACTTTCCAATTCTTACATTCAGACACTGATACCTATCCAATAAGAAAGATGCTGTGCCTGAATGGCAGTCGGTGGCAGTTTCGCTGGTTCGGAAGCTTCTCCACCTTCCAGACTTTGTATGAAGCTTCAACTGGAAGGTGTGCAAGATTCTCAACAAACGAAGCGAGAGGAGGCGTCTGGCGTTCTGGGTCTTGGTAAACGGTCATTTATTGCTTTGCACCAAACCAAAAAAAAGACAAAAGAGACAAAAAGGTCAAGGCTACACGTGATATGCTAGAGGTTCTTCGCAAACACGACTATGTACACGAGAAAAGGTCGTCAAAAGTCAGAAAACGAACGGACAAGTAATGCTTCAAAGCTTCAAGAGAAATGTTGAATTGAGTTACTTCCAAGAGAGGATGGAGAAAAGGTACACTTTGAAGAAGAACAATCCACCAACGCCGCGCCATATGCTTGTATAATAGACCGAGACCCATTGAACCAAACCCAAAAGCCAGAGTAAAAGGAAGGAATGTAAAAAGCGAGTAGAAGAACAAGTGTCAAACAAAGACACAGTAATAATAGCAATAGAAAGAACAAGAGACCAGAAGCAGTCGTGGAGAAATTAGTACGTATCGTAGAGTTCCTCCTAACCCTCTACTTGGATACCTATAGGTGAATCCCATAACCTGCGAGCAATGTCTGCAGGAGTGTCGCGGTCAAGCGGTGATCGATGTTCGTTGTGCTCGTCATCGTCATTGTCGCCTTCGAGCTCACCCATGTGAAAGCTGACACGCGACTTCCTGCCTGCAGTAGGACGTTCGTTCCCAGCGACAATAGTAGCATCGCTCTTCTTACTAGCAATAGATGCAGAGGTGGAAGGCCGTTTAATATGCCCATTGACACCACCATTGGTATGTTGTTGAGAAGAAGACACGCCTGCTTTTGACTTGCTAGGTCTCCCGGGTAAAGAACCGCCATTCATCTTCCTCAGCCGTTCGAGACCTGCATCCAGAGGGTTTTGGAAGCGACGCACGACGGCCCATTCCTTGTCGACAAACTCAAATTGCTTGCCCGCGTGCGGGGTGCGCATGGCTTGGGCACGGCCTGTGGGTAACAGACCAGGCAGGTGGGGTTGTGAACTGGCTTCGATATTGGAGAGACCGCGTTGTAACCATAGTTTCTGCTGTGTTCTGCTTTGGTTCAGTGCTGGGTCTGGGGTAACAGCACCCGAGCCTGAGGGAGTCGGTGGCTGTTTTTGCGAGGCGAAGTTTGGGGTAGATTGGTTGCGGTAGAGGTCGGATTGTTCTTTGCGGGTCTGGGCTTGTGACAGAGTGCGAGAGTGGCCTTTGGCGCTTTGTAGGAAGCCCGACTGCTCGGCTGGCGTTCCATCCTTACTGTTCATGCCATCGTTCGAGATAAAGCGTGAGACGACTGGTGTGTTGGTGGCGCCTGTGACTGACGGCCCTGTTTGTGAGGTCGACAGACTCTTGAGGTCGCCGGGACTTGCATTTGCGAGAGCTGAGATGGACGAAACCCTCGGCGGTGCAGCGTTCAGGGCAGAATTTCTCTCGAGTAGGCGGCGTGCTATGGCGTCAGCATCCGGCATATGTTGTTGCGCTGCTTGTGCATTGTATGATGAGGTGGGTGGTGCCTGTTGGTGCGGCTGTTGTGGTGCAGAAGTAGGAGCAGCTTGAGGAGCAGCAAAGTCTTTTGTGCGAACGCTCAGAGAGACAGGAGTCTTCTTAGTCTTAGGCGGACTGCGAGAGCCAACTGTGTCGCTACCTGACGATTCATTTGCAGCTTGTTCCTCAGCGAGCTGTCGAGCGTAGGGATTCAGCTTTGGGTCCAAGACGACCGAGTTCTGGCGAGTGTTGTTTCGCGTGTTGTCGCGGGTGGTATTCGGAGAGGCTGAAGCGCTCTCTTCTGTCCATTGGTCGTCGACTCCTTCCATCTCTTCACCGTCATCGTCGTCATCATCATCATCGCCTACGTCGAATTGGACTTGCGAAGCCTTGGGTGCAGGGCTCTTTGAACGCTTGTATGGTTGTGTATGAGCGCGTCGAATATCAGGTCGTTGTTGCTGACTAGCAGTGCGGCCATGCGAAGTAGTCTTCCCGCCGCCAACGCGGGACAATTGACCACTGGAGAGATTTTTCTTCAGGCCGGCATGCGAGTGGTTGCGCGGTAGGTGGACGGACGTGTTGTTGCGCTTCATGCTGGGTCTGGCTGGGCTGGGCGGGACAAGGGTGGATTGAGAGGCTACCGAGGCCTGTTGTTTCGCCCTCGGAGTCGGCGGCTCGTCGTCGTCTTGCTTGTTCGTATCGTGCTGGGTAATCTTGATCTTGCTCAGAGTGCGGTGGAAGGAAGGATTGCGCGAGCCCATTCGGTTGTGATGGCTAACGACATGTCGCTGCGGCTTGTGATGTGCGGGTTTATGGTGACCTTTGGTCGTCGAGTCGCCGGGTGAGTGGGATAGATGCGACGACGTGCTCGAGTTCCGGTGGCCTAGTGGAGGTCGCCTGGGGTGCGGACTCGCCGGGGCGTCATCGCCGGCCATGGTGGTGGATAATGGATGCTGGTACTGTGGTACAAGTCTAGGGGGTACCTTGTCCTTAATTGCTCATGCTATGCTACCAATGGGCGGCATGCAGTGTGACTTGGCGACGATGAGATGGTGGATCGAGGATGCGCTGGTTATGACGGCGTGGAGAGATTGAATGCGCCGCCCCTCAAAGCGTCAAATCCGCCGCTCTGGGGTTGCCCGCCGAACAACCTGTCAAATGGTCATCATTCGAGTCAAGCACAATCTTCGAGTCAAGTTCACCACAGTCTATAGATGCGCGTGAATGCACATGTCTGCATTGTGTGGCTACAGTCCTCAACACTTCTTGCATCAATAACCCATGCACCGTTCTCGACAGATTCTGTTTCATGCCACCTGCTCCGACAGCCTGGTTAGCCAGACGCCATGCTGACCTTGACATGTGAAGTACCACCCTCCATGTCTCAATACAATCAAGTCAAAACCTGGCTTCTTCGATACGCATAACTCCCTTCCAGTTCCCCAATATATCCAGGCACTTCCATCTCGGCTGCTCCATTTGCCTTGTCGCGTTTCCCCTGATCGGATGCAACCTCGTAGATGGGGTCGCTGGCCGATTCACTTACGGGACCTTCTCCTGAGGGGTCATCCTTGTCTTGGAAAGCGCTTCCATGTCCGCCCCAATGTACTGTCTGAGGCTTGCGAGACTTGCGTCTACGGCGCATGATAACAAAGACTGCCATTACAAAAATCGCGATACCGCCAACCGCACCTATCACAATTCCTGCTATTGCGCCTCCGCTCAATCCTTTGGAGCCATCCAGAGTTGATGAAGTCGTGCTAGTGCTGTCATCAGGCAGTGCTCTCAGATAGTCTGTCCATGTCGCATTCCACGTCGGTGGGTTCGCCATAGCCGTCAATGTGCTGTCAGTGGATGCGAGTTTCGTTATAACCTCATCCTTCGCTCCAGGTCCGGGTGCTTGAGCCAGGAACACCTTTTGCGTCTGTCCGGTTTCTCCAAGAAATGCTGCTTGCAGGAACGCACGCCCTAAGTGGTAGGTCGAGCCATCTGATGGTGTATATGGAGAACAAGGAAAGTATTGCTTCGGTGTACTCGCGAGAGGGTAATCCAATGTCAGATTCAACAATGCAAAAGGGACTGAAATGCCCTCGAGCCCGGAATCTGTGCGAAAGGAAAATCTGATTGCAGATGGAGATGTTATGATTCTCTTGAAGCTCGGATCCGTCGTGTTCCAGACATAGAGTCCAAGGTTTTCGTCGAGTGCGACCGGAAGGAAACTCGCTATCAATTTGCAGGTGTTGCCAGGTAAATAAAGATACGGTACTCCAGGGTTCGGAATCACTGTCAGCGAGCTGTTGCTCCCAGTATTGCCGTCAAGCAGGAGGTTGGAGTCAGAAGCTAATTGTTTCTTCACGAAAGGCCAGCCTCCCGAGGTGACTTCCAAGTCTATTTCAGCGAGCGTAAACTTGTTTCCGCTTGAAACGATGGGGGTGCTGATGCATCGAGACCGATCGTAACCACCCAGAATTAGGCTCCCGGGCACCGGCGGATATACAGATCCCACGTGGAGGCCGTAAGAGATAGATGGGATGTCTCCCATTGTGTAGGCCTTGTACAAGTACGGATCATAAGACACTTGCGAGCCATTGTTTGCGGTCCAATTCACTGTGTCAGATCCAGTATCCAGCGACAGCTATGATCCGCCACATTAGCATCCATGCAATACATTCCAGATTCGACCAACTAACCATGCCAACATCCATCGTGTGGGATATGCTAGCCTCTGGATAAGTGACAGTGTAGTTGGAAGCTATAGTGACTGCCAGGCCGTCGAGATAATAAGGTCCGTCGGCACGGTCTGCTGACCACAGAACAATGCGATCCGTACTCTGGACAGCAGAGCCGTCCAGTCGTAGAGGCTCGGCTAGGGTATCCCATGTCGAAGCTTGGGAGATTGTTGAATTGACCCAGTTCGAGAGCGAATGCGCACCACTCTGTGTCCACATGCCTGTTCGTTCCAAAGGGCAGGCGGAATCCTGTGTGTCACAGGCACTAGCTTGTATAAACAAGCTAGATTGTGTAAGAGATGGGAAGAATGTGAGATTCTGAGGTCGGTAGTGTCAGCTATGCTCGGGGAATAGATCTTAACACAGAAGACAAACCTGCTCCGGGTAGTCCACTAGCTGGGAGACGGCATTCCAAGGGCCTACGATGATGTCAAAGAAAGTCTTCAATGTGTATGAAAGTGGTCGACATACCATCAGGACCGGCTGCACTGTGTTAGCTGGAACAAGACCCTCCTTTACCAGAATCCGAATAAACGTACCGGCTGACTTGTAGTTGAGGACCCAAGGATGCGCATCTGGGTTGATCTTGCTCTGTGCAAGAGCTCTTTTGAAGAGGAGAAGACATGATACAGTCGAGATATAAGAAAAGCATGCTCGTGTGGATTTGTGGTCAGAGAATGTGAAAACCATGGTTGACGCTGCGAAAATCGCAATTCGTGAAAATGATGAAGAGTAAGGATACTAGAACTATGATCTCTGTTTTCAGAACCTCATGTTCCCCAATGTTGGTTTTCAGCGGACGCAAACAGAACTCTCATGGGATTGAGCGGGTAATGAGTCTCTGTCAGCTCAGCCTGACTTGAAACATTGTCCTGAACACTTCGCGGGCGCTTACATCCATTTTTGGGGCGTAGCCTTGCTGACGTGGCGGAGCTTATGGAAGGATTTAGTCTTGATATGCAGGGTCGCGCCGGGAATTGTCCCTTCTCATGAACCTCAGAACAGTATCCTCTGGTCAAGACAAGAATACCGTCCAGACCAGTCGCTATGTCGGGTCGATCGTTGGATAAGCTATCTTATGTTGTTGCATCCCTTGTCATAGGAGGAATCGTGACTTCAAAACTGCAACTGCTTCCTTAGATCTGCTGCCAAGTCTTTGAAAACTTGTGCTCTCGCACTGTCCGGTTCTGCAACCACTGTAGGCTTTCCGCGATCTGCATCTTCGCAGATACTAGGATGAAGCGGAATGTCGGCAAGTAGCTTGATATCCATCTCGTCGCACTTCTTGATCACACCTTCACGGCCGAAGATTGAATGTGTGGTGGAGCAGTTTGGGCAAGTGAACGCAGACATGTTCTGGACCATTCCGAGGATCTGTAACGTCAGCTGTAGGACAAGGCAATGGGTATACGCGTTTTCTTACCGGCACCTTGACCTTGCGGAACATCTCAACACCACGAACCGCATCTTTGAGTGCGACATCTTGTGGCGTTGATACGATGACAGCTCCTGTTATTCGTCAGAACATCTCCAACCTGGCTCAGCATTACGACTTACCATCAAGCTCAATTTGCTGCGTGATGGTTAATTGTACATCGCCAGTGCCCGGTGGCAAGTCGAGTACGAGGACATCGAGGCCATCCCATTCGACCTCATGAAGAAGTTGTTGAAGTGCTTTCATGACCATAAGACCTCTCCATACGATTGCTGATGTTTCGGGCACCAAGTAGCCCATAGACATAGATTTGAGTCCATAGTTTGTTAGCGGTATTAGCTGGTTGTCTGTATCGTCAATTAGTCGAAGTCAGAGGTGCCTGTAGGAGAACATACTGGCCGATAGTCTTGGTTCGTTTCCTTCGAGATCGAGTAGAGTTGGAATTGAGGGCCCGAATATATCAGTATCAAGGACGCCACTCCTTAGACCACTTCTTGCGAATGCCAAAGCAAGGTTGACTAATTTCTGTCAGCTCAAGAACCAAGACCTGTAAAGGGTATGGCGATACCGGAAATCGTCGACTTTCCAACTCCGCCTTTTGCTGAGGATACTGCGATAACCTTCTTCACATCTTTAATTGGTCGCTTTTCTGGTAATCCTCTTTGCATGCGAGCTCTCAAATTCGGCGGCGTGCCAGATCTCGGCAATCCCTGAGACTTGTTAGTCCCAATCTCAACACCAGTCGATCCGTGCTTACCAACGGATTCTCATGCTGCAACCTCCTCAAAGTCGAAAACAACTGTTTTTGCATCATGGGAAATTATCGATGGCGACCACTCGCTGGTGAGACAAAGATGGACGTCATGACCAAGGTGGAATGGAATGCACGTGATCTTCGGCTTCGGCGTCGGCATGTTGCGTTCCGTCTCGATCGAGACGCGTCCGACCAAGGAGAACACGTCCATCCCGCCGGTTTCGACAGGGCTGCTTGATTGCTGCAAAGAACCACCATTGCCGCTTGCCTTGTTTGTTCCTTGGTTGATGGAAGGCGGGAAGCAAACATTATTCTTAACCCACATGTCGTCGTTTGCGCAAGTAATGCTGCATAAATCGAGTCAATCCCGCAACAATGGAGACAGATTGGGATGAGGTAAGGCGTCGCCCAATAACATCAATGCGACATTGAATCCATCGGACGGTTGCATTTTGAGAGATCACCTTGTTCATTCGATTCACAGGTCGCTCGCGTTGTGCTTCCTCCGCCTAGTCCAAATGCTTTGAACACACCAATCAGCACCTTTTCTTTTGATTCTATGCAAGAGCTGCTATGGGCCGCAAATGAATTTGTAAGTGCCTCTTCAGTTCATCCATCTAATTCTATTCTTTGCTCATTCCAGAAATACAGGGTAGGATAACATCATTTTACGGACCCGAGCTGCAAAGATACACCTCCTACCGCGGCCATGCCCCCTCCGAAGGTCCTGTCAAGCAGATGCTCATGTGCGATAGAGGTGTCATATCAATCACAGCAAAGAGTGTGCATCTGGCTTCACGGAAAGGAGTGACTCAATGGCATTTCAAGTAAGAACTCGGTTGGCGTTCTATGATTGAGAGAATCTAACTGTTTACAAGCCAAGACGACATGAAGGATCTGCGGTGTATGGCATTCACCTCGAAAGGTGTCCATGAGGTCTTGGTCGCCGGCTGCCAGGAGACCATGTACAAGATCGATGTGGACAAGGGTGTCATCACTTCAACAGTATGTGTATTGTCCATATTCAATGATCTTTACTGACCGATCTGCAGCTCAAAGCCGATGCACCATATACCTTGATGAAACGCGGCGGTCAATACATCTGTGCTGGTACGGCTGACGGCTACGTTCATTTCCTGGATCTCATCAACTACAAGGTCGCTAGAACATGGAAAGCACACTCAGCACTCATTAACGACATGGACGCCAGATCTGACGTACTTGTTACTTGCGGATGGTCATCAAGGCCACAGCATGGCTATATGTTGGACCACTTGGCGAACGTCTTTGACCTGAAGACTATGATGCCCCTTCCTCCGGTACCATTTCCTCCAGGCGCTGCCTTTGTAAGGATGCATCCAAAGATGTCGACTACTTGTATGGTTGCGTCTCAAGGTGGACTGATCTATGCAATCGACATCATGAACCCAGATGCTCCTAGTATGCGGCATGCAAACGTCTTCGACACCCACATTACATCCTTAGATATAGCACCATCAGGAGATGCTTTGGTGCTCGCAGATGCTCAATGCGCTATGCATCTTTGGGGGTCACCCAACAAAATCCAGTTTACCGAATATGGAAGTCCGACCGAATTCGCTGATCAGCCTGCTCCAACACCACAAATGGACTGGTCTGCAGACATGTAAGCTCTTCTACATGTGGATTGCGGACGTTTGCTGATGACTAGTAGCCCATTGAACCTCATTGGTATGCCTTACTACAGAGAGATGCTATTCTCCGCTTGGCCAAGCCACCTTGTTTCTGAAGTTGGAGCACCACCGAGCAAGATTGATGCCGGTATACTCGCCTCTTTGAAAAGATCAGATATCGGAGGCTATGCATCATTCCCGCGTAAGACGCGGAGATACCAGTTTGAGGATACCAGAGCTGTTCAACGAGCACACGATACACTCTCTGCGCCCAGGTTTCTCAGTGAGCGACAGAAAGACGATTCGCAAGGTCATGACGGCCCTCGACGAATGTCAGATGCACTTGAAGCATTGGGTGACCTGGCTCTTGGCGGCGCAACACGAAGAGATGTCCCAGTCATGTATCGAAATGTCGAGATCAAATATAGTAAATTTGGTGTAGATGATTTCGATTTTGAGTTAGTTTCACTATCTTCAGCCCTTTGTTCCTATACTGACACGATGCAGGTACTACAACAAAACGAAGCACTCTGGACTGGAGACTCATATCGCCAACTCATACACGAACCCACTCTTGCAACTTCTACGCTTCACGCCAACAATTCGTAATCTTGCCCTCCATCACACAGCCACTTCTTGTCTGTACGACAATTGCTTACTCTGCGAGATGGGCTTCCTGACAGACATGCTTGAAAAGGCTGCAGGTATGAATTGTCAAGCCAGCAACTTCCTCAAGGTCTTCAGCAGTTCGTCAGACGCTTCAACGCTAGGGTTGCTCGAACAGTTCGCCGCTGCAAATAATCCGCTGTCCGTCACAATACAAGCAGCAAACAGATTCTTGCTCAAGACGTTCTGTGACAGCTTCCGACAGCTACCACCTCATAATAGACACATGGAGCAGTCTTTGACCACTGGCGCCTTGCTTGCAATACGATGCGGGCATTGCGCCAACGAAATGCTCAAGCCAGGCGAGACTCTCGTTCATGACCTGGTATACCCTCCGAAACCCCTGAAACATCACCCTCGCATGGCAACACCAAGGCCTGCGTTCTCTCAAGTCCTCAAAGCCAGTGTTGAGCGTCAAGATCAGACCAGAGGCTGGTGCGACAGATGCAAGCGGTACCAACAGCTGAGTACCCGCAAGACCATCCAAAGTATCCCCAAAGTCTTGATGGTCAACACGGCCATTCATTCGCCAGACCACAAACAGCTATGGTCAACGTCAGGGTGGCTGCCTCAAGAAATTGGCGTTGTGGTACAGAATGGTCAATTCTTCTGCTACGAAGGATCTGACCTCAAATACCATCTGCAGCGCGGCTTCTACGATATCATGGTCTACGAGCTTGTTGGTATGGTTGTTGATATCAACAGCGCAGACAACCAAAAGTCGCATCTCGTGTCTTTGATCAATGTTGCACCATCTTCGCCCGACCCAGCTGATCAAGACCAATGGCACCTGTTCAATGACTTCCTTGTCAGATCTACCACTTCCGAAGAAGCTCTCCGATTTGATATGAATTGGAAACTACCGTCCATTCTTACCTACCAAGCCAAGTCGGCGTCTCACGTCATTGACGATTCTTGGAAAGAAAACCTTGACCCATCACTACTCTATTATGTCCCCAGAGGGCCACACAAAACACCGGACCCTACGGTACTGCGCAATCTCAACCCGACGACCGAGATGCCCCGTGCTGGCATGCCATGCGCGATCGACGCTGAGTTCGTCGCTCTCTCCAAGGCAGAGATTGACATCAAAGCGGATGGTACGCGTGAGACGGTCCGGCCTCCACGACTTGGCCTGGCTCGCGTATCAGTTTTAAGAGGAGCTGGTCCCTACGAGGGCCTGCCATTCATCGACGACTATATCGCCAGCTCTGAGCCCGTGGTCGACTACTTGACTGCATACTCAGGCATCAGCCCTGGTGACCTCGACCGCGCCGTCAGCAAACATAACTTGGTCAATCTGAAGGTGGCTTACAAAAAGCTTTGGTTATTGCTCAACTTGGGTGTTGTGTTTGTCGGTCATGGTCTACCCAAGGATTTCCGCATCATCAATATACATGTACCGCGAGCTCAGGTCGTCGACACTGTTGATCTTTTCTCACATCGCCTCCGCAGTCAGCGCCGTCTCTCGCTGCGTTTCTTGGCTTGGTATCTGCTCAGAGAAGAGATTCAACAAGACGCGGACAAGGGTCATGACAGTGTGGAAGACGCCCGTACAGCACTGAAGCTATGGCGCAAATACCAAGAATTCATGGACGCCGGCATCATCGAGAACATGCTCGACGACATCTTCGACCGCGGCAGAGAAACAAACTTCAAGCCGCCATCAGTTTACAAGACGGAAAGAGAGACAGGAGAATGGAGGCCGGAGACTCCAGGACATATGAGCGTGCCTGGTACACCGGCTAGGAAGACTGTTGGACCTGCATTGCTTGGAGGAGCCAACCAGACTCCCATCAAGAAGGATATCTTTGGGAGTCCGATAAGGTAGATGCGATGAGATAGAAGACTTGTAGATGGACTGCCAGTGATTAGCACTGTCTTTTGACTAGAACAAAACTTTCATTTTACTTCATACTTTCCCGAACTCACACTCGCCAGTTTTGAGCATAACTAGAGACTATGGACGAACCTAATTGAAATCACCGCATCTTCTCGCATCTTCTCTGTGTCCAAACCTCTTAATTTGCGGTCATCAATCGTTCGAGTGACAAATGCGCTGAGAGACCAGGGTCACCATCTCGCGAAGATCATCCAGAATAGATTTGATTGTCCAGACTTAAAGTTCCTTGGTTCTAGTCGGCTGAAATCGAGTCCAACTTTACAATGAATATATCCATAGTCTGAGAAAAGTAATTCTATGTGTTGTGGTGGAACTCTGGTTGATCTGGCTGCCTTGAAGAGCCCCACCTCCACTCGCGACTTCCTCGACGACCATTCAGGTCGACGACACATCAACCCCGAATATCATTAGCGAAAACCAACTGCCATCACATCAAACAGCACCTCACGTAGCCGAATAATCACAACATCGCCATCTCCAGTGAAGCAAAATAAGTCGCAAAACCACACCTCCCCACCAAAATGTCCTCAACACCGCCATTACCGCAAGATACACCCGAAATGGAAGCAGAAGCAGAAACAGAAGCAACACTCACATCAAACGAATCACTACAAACAGACATGCCCATGACGATGGCAGCATCAGTAGTACTAGATCATTTACCACGCGATGCCCACGACGCCCTATCGAAAGCCGGAATGCTCGAGCAGGAGAAAAGTAAACCACCCCACCTCCATTTCTTTCACCTCACCTTCCTCACCTTCCATCTCCAATTTCCCTTTTATACACAACCCCTCTTAATCCCTATACTTGTCTACTATATGTTACTGATACTTCCTCAATCACAGTAATGTTACACTTCCGCCCCGGCCCCAGCACACCTCCCCTCCGCGGCGGCCAACGCTTCAAAATGTCTTCATCTCTCCATTTCGACGCGGTGGTGAAATTTCTGAGGAAGAGGTTGGGGTTGCGGGATCATGAGAGTGTGTTTTGTTATGTTAATCAGGTGTTTGCTCCTGGGTTGGATGAGGGGGTGGGGAATCTTTGGCGGTGCTTCAAGACGGGTGATGAATTGGTGGTGTCGTATTGTGTTGCGCAGTCGTTTGGGTGATGGGTTTGTGGGGGATGGCGCTCAGATGAGCGGCATGGTGAGATGGGAGAGGTATATGGTTTGACGGCAGGCATGGAGTTTACAAGACGCATCACAGGAAGTTCGATACAAGACGAAAGGATAGACGAGAGGAACAAGCGCAATGAGAAAGCGCATATAATTATCTCCCAGAAAAGATACAGATCGCCAATGAGGGTATAGACGCAACACAACCACAGAAAACGACAATCACAAGAACCACAACATCTCTACTCCTTCTCTCCCCCAATTTCCTCCCCAATCAACCTCCTAAATTCCGCCAACTCCTCCTTAGGCATGGGATAAGTATGCTCAATAGCAGGATATACCCTACTCTTCACCTCCTCTTTGTACAGCGCAATCGCCTTCGAAGCTTCTCCCCAAACGTCTCCATATTTCTTTACGAATTTGGGCAGGAAACGGCCAGGAGGGAAATTGCCTAGCATATCCACTTGTACGAGGACTTGTCCTGAACATCCATTGCCAGCGCCAATGCCTATGGTAGGGACACGCAATTTCTTCGTCACCAGTGTTGCGATTTCAGCGGGCACGGCTTCAACGACCATGGCGAAAGCGCCGGCTTCTTGCACGGCGATTGCATCGTCCAGCAGTTTCAATGCAGATGCTGTGGTTTTGCCTTGGACTCTGAAGCCACCGAGCGAGTTTTGACGTTGCGGTGTCAAGCCTACGTGGGCGAGGACGGGTATACCAGCAGATGTTATCTTTTTGATTGTAGGCGCCATGTCTGCGCCGCCTTCGAGTTTTATGGCGTGGACGCGGCCGGTCTTGATCATGGTGATTGCGGAAGCGAGGGCTTGATCAGGGGAGATTTCGTAGGTGCCCATGGGGAGGTCGCCGACCTGTTCTTCATGTCAGTATGGTGATCAGAGACGTAGAGGAGGAGGAAAGATGTAGGAAAGGGTAGAGCATACGATAAAAGCAGACTTAGCACCTCTAGCCACACTACGACAATGCAACAGCATTTCCTCCATGAGTACTTCGCTGGTATCGTCCATGCCCAACGCTACCATTGCAAGCGAGTCGCCAACAAGAACGATATCCATGCCTGCCTGATCGGCTACATGTGCTGAGGGAAAGTCATGGGCGGTGATGACGGTGATGGGTTCGTTCTTGCGGTACAGCGACATGATTGTCGGTAGCGTGACCTTCTTGCGCGTCGGCAGCGATGAGCTTCCCAGTGGAGAATGCGACGATTGGCGAAGCGATTGCGTAGGCTGAAGCAATCTTGCCTGCTGCGCTGACGGGCGCGCGATCGGTCGTGCGAGTGGTCGCATAGCGCGCATCAAATTGCTTGCGATAGACATGTCTTGCGGACGTTGGTATTGTGCTCGTTTCAGCGACAGCGAGGTGTTGTGGGTGATTGTTGAGCAGCGCAATGAGATCAAGACAAAGAGAAGAAATGGAAGCGTCGTGTCATCTTCACAATCGTCTGATTCTCAATCCCCCTTTTGATTTCTAATTGGCATACTGGAATATTCATGCGAGATTGTGAGAACAGTGTTTCGATTCTGGGTTGCGCTTCTCGGTCCACATCTTTTTTTGGTTGCCGGCACCGGGAAAGTCAACAGATCGTCCAAGGGCCGAGGCTTTGCACCCCCCACCACCTTCCAGCCGGCGAGGGGTTGCCGGTCGGACCGCAGTTGACTCCGATGAGTTGACCTCCTTTGGTCCTTCCTTCTTACGATACATCCACGAAGAGCATGAAAGAAAGAGCAGATGGTTGTGAAAGTGATGGATTTCCTGTCTCGAGCTTGTTTACTCCTTGTGCCTGGTCTGGGAGCAATCTTGCAGCTCAACAACGCCACAGTCGAACCTTCCCATCTTCGTCCTTGAGTGTTTGTCGTAGGCGATGACAAGTCTCATCCCGAGTTCTGGTCTTTCTCTCAACAGCATTCGAGTAGTCCTCGAGCCTGCGCTTGCGGTCTTAGGACTTCAGCTGTGACTCAAATCTCTTGATGATTGCGATGGCCTCCTTGTTCTGTTCCTCCCATAGAGCGACTCTCCAAGACAGGGGAGACATAGTGGTAGCTACGCTCGAGCAGACAATTTCCTCCTGATCCCATTGCGACTCCTCCTTGGCCTTCCTGGCCATTTCGATGTCCTCGTTGCGCGACAGGACTTGAGCCTTGAGCTGGGATAAGTGTCAGCCGCGTTCTCGATTGATCAGAGAGTCGTCTAGCTCACCATGTTAACGGTGTTCATATGGCTTTGAGTGAGAGCGCTGGTGGTCTGCTCGAGCTTCTCCTTGGTTGAGGCAAGTGACTGATTGGCCGAAGCGAGCTTCTCTTCTGTCGAGACAAGTAACTCTTTGACTGAAGTGAGCGACTGGTTGCCGAGGGTGAGGTCTTCATTGGTGGAAGCGAGCTCTTTCTTTGTCGAGCCGAGCGACTCTTTGTTAGAAGCGAGCTCTTCCTTGGTGGAAGCGAGCTCTTCCTCTTTCGAGGCAAGCAACTCCTTGGTCGAGGTGAGTGACTCCTCGCTTGACAGCAGAGACTTTGTAGTCTGCTCGAGCTTCTGGGTTGCTGCAGCCAGCGAGGCGCCGACTTGGGCGAGGATCTCTGTCAACTGCTTGACAGTAGCGGTGAGTGCTTCCATGCTGTTATCAGATTAGCAGACAAGACATCGTGGAGCGACGATGGAAAGAGCATACCTTGTAATGGCGGCGCGTGGTTGAAGGATGAGGAAGCAGCAAAGCGCGCAGGTTGCGACGTGACAAAAGAGCTGGCAATTCGAGTGAAAGTGGAAGAAACAACAGCTGAATTTCACCAGTGCCGCTCGAAATCGATACCAACACGCCAAGTCAAAAACGATAAATGAAAGTCCATGAGGAACAGGTCCAATGTTTCTGGTTTCTTCTATATTCTGGAGCAACGTCGAAGCTGTCTTCTACGCATCATGTTGAGACACGACTTGTGCTTTCGATGTCCAACCTTGTCTGGTCTTTGAGCCTCTTCATAGGGACAACTGTCTGCCTTTTCTCTATTCTGGAGTTCGTTTGTGCCCGTGGACCATTCCAAAAGTCACTGTGAAACCCAATAGGCCATTCTCGTCTTGATTCATAGTTCTCCTGGAAAGCAGTCCATTGAGCCTCCAGGCCGCGTTTCCCCCCGCGCTCAAGACCTCAGTTTGCGAGCTGCGATTCAAGAGCCATTATCTGAATGATACTTTGCTCAATCTCACACTCCCAGCGGCGGATGCTCTCCATGACAAGGCCACTACCGGCGCTGAGACATTCGTCAATCGACCGAGCCAATTCGAAGGTAGGGTCGTGGTCAGTGGTGGCTGCTCTGATGGAACCGTATGGGCCGCACATGAGCTCCGCAGTATCACTCAGGCCATCCTGCAAGAACACGATGGTTGTTCTAGCTGTCTTGATGTCCTTGCGACGCATCAAGATCTGGTCGTTGAGCTAGAAACCATCGTCAGTCATCCGTTGTCAAAAGCGAGGGCGGTATGGCTTACCTGCTCGATCTCCTTCCTCTTGCTTTGGATGAGAGCGCTGGAGACCTGCTGGAGCGCGGTCTTGGTTGCGTCGAAGGTTCTGTTTGCCTGGAGGTGCGCCTGTACCAGCTGCTGGATGTTGAGGTTGAGTGCGTCCATGCTGATGTCGTATTAGCACAAAGACATGTGATAGGGTATCAAGGGCCGAAGGGGTATTTGGTACATACCTGGTGATGGAAGTGTGTGGTTGTCATAGAAGAAGGGAACAATGTGTTTAGGTTGTCCTTTATAGACAAGCCGTCGAGACGTGAGTGGAAGTGAGAGTGGAAGTGAGGTGATGCAAGGTTGACATCCACCAGTCAAAAGGCGAAAGCGCCGAGAGTCCAGATTGGCAAGTCGTGGTAGCCGAAAGGCACGAAGGTATCAAGTCTCAAGTCAAAGGCAGGAGCAGTCAAGCTGACTTGAAGTGAAGAAGCTGTGATACGCTATTGGCAAGTGACTGGAGTGCGAGAGACAAATCGGTCCAGTGAATTCATCATCGTCACTATCTGAGAGCCTGAAAGACAGTTGAGTGCGGCTGCCAACTGCTTGGCCATCGCAGCAAGTGGTTCCATGCTGACGTTTGGTCAGTAGATGGAGATGTGATGGAGAGATTAGCATACTTCCAGGTTGGAGGTGCGCGTGTGTTGGATGAGACAGATGTGCTGCGCTTCGTCTGAGTTGCGGTTTCGAGGAAGTAAGCTGGAGGGTGATGGATGAGAGCTCGAAGAAAAACAAGCCGGCTTTCACAAGTGCGATAATTAAGAAATCTTCAATACGCGATTGGCAAGATGGAAGTGACAGGCAAAGATTCATTGGTTGTTTACGTTTTCTGTTGTATTCTGGAAGGATTTCAAAACCACATCTCAACGAGCCGTACTTGGCAGTGTTTGATCATCCTGACTTTGAACAAAGTGTATCGTTCTCGCCTCTCCATATTTCTCACGTTAGCAATCCGCCTTGTCGTATGGTATCAAGCAGGGGACATCCATTCAAGCTTGAGGATCTCGCCTTCAGCCTTCTCAATCTCCTCCAGCCAGCGAGTAATGCTCTGGTTGAGCTGCTTGCTACCCTCACAGTACAGTTCGCCAACACAGTTGTCTAATCTGTCAGAATCAACCATGTTGAGACTGCTGTGGTGTATGGCATCGTCACAGAGCGATAACAGCCATGCCTGCTGCTTCTTTTGATTCGCGGCGCGCGCTATATCCCCTTTGCGACGCTCGATTTGGTCCTTGAGCTGTTGCAGACCGTCAGTGTGGCTCTCAATACTTTGATCCCAAACTTACCAGAGTGATGGAAGCTTGAACGGCAATCTTGATAGTATCGTTGGCCACCTTGACAGAATTGTTCGCAGTCTTTTCGAGCTTCTTGACAGTTGAATCGTAGGTTTCGGTAATCTTCTCGAGCGACTCCTTGACAAAGTGGAAACGGAGAGTGATGTCGTCTTGTGACTCCTTGGGTGACTCGGTTTGTATCTCTTCGAGCTCGTCGATGGCTTCTGCCATATGCTGCATCTCGACACGGATGGCCTCCATGCTAGGAGGAGGTCAGTGGGAAGCGATATGAGGAATTATGGGTGCTTACTTTTCGTTGCCTTTCTTACTGGCCATATGGGGTGTGATAGTCAGAGGAATGGTAAGTCGTGTGGCAGGAGGGCGGTCAACAAAAGAGGGTCAATTTCTGATTATAAGAGTGAAAGTCGAAAGCCGGCAAGTGGCCTTGTCTCACATTTCACCAAAGCTCAAGCATGAAAGTGACGGAAGTTGAAATTCATTGCTTGTGTTTTCTCTGTCCTTTCTTCCGAGAATTCATCGAGCATTCTAGAAACTGCCAAAGATCTAAGAGCAGCGTGCTCAGGCAGTAGAAATCTAGCTCAGCAGGCACTTGAGCTGTATGAGCTCAATTGATCTCCTCCCTCTTTATCCACTTCTCCATCTCCTTCTTCTTCTCCTTTTCGTACAGCTTCTTGATCAGCAAGTTTTGACTCGCTGTCCTTCTTCACATGGTGCTCGAACTTTGCGGAAAGGAACTCATGGTCGCTGGTGACGAGGTCGGCCAGTCTCAGCATGATCTCATTGACAGTGGCGCAGGGAAGAGCTTCGCGCTTGTGCTTCTCCCAGGCTGCGAGGATCTGCTGGTACTTGATGTTGCGTGACTGAAATTGGTTTTGGATCTGAACGACGTTGACGGCGTGGTCCAAGCCGGACTCGAAGAGCTAATTGCGGTCAGTGTTCTGGGTCTAGAGCGTCAAGGTGTATTTACTTACTTTGCAGATGTTGGCCTGGTTGGCACCACTTTCGTAGATTGCCCTGTCTCTGTTGAGGGCTGCTTTGGTCTCAGCGTCGCTGGAAGTGGTGTCCTTCATTCTGGAATGTGGTCAGAAGACTGTGGTACAATCGGATGATAAGATGTACTTGAGCGAAGTAGAAGTTGGAGTTGACATAAAAGTGCTGTTGATGGAAAGGGATGGTTGGAGCTGGGGAAAAACTGTAACTCGAGCAAGCAGAGATGCGCGGAACAGTTGTCGGTGTGAGAGAGAAACTTGGAGTGGAACAAATCGTGCGAGTCGACGAACAAGATTTCGTGATCTATTCCGAGGGTAACCATACTCAGTCTCTACGCAGTCGATCTATCAACTCTACACCCCTTCAATCCTTCAAAGCTTCCAGCTCAGCTTTGGCCTTCTGTAGCTCACTAACAACTGCCTCGTTCTCGCGCTCAAGCTGACGGCTGTGGTTGTAGAGCCACAGTCTCGTTGCCAACAGCGCCATCATCTGTTTGCGCGAAGACTGGAGCAAGAGGAAAACTCCAAACATGTGAGACATTAAAAGCAAGCCTCGTAGCACTCCTTCATCTCCTTGCCATACTACTTTCTATCCATCTTCATCACAGTCTGATGTATGCGCGATCAGACTATCAAATCATACACTGAATAGAGCAACCAATGCAATACAATAATCACCCCTTCATATGCGCACTCAGCACTTCCATCTTCACCTCCACGTCCTGCAGGTCTCTGAGATATGACTCCAAGTATGCTATTCTCTCACCAGCATCTTTCTCTTCTCCCTTCCAGCGAGTGATGTCCTCGTGCAGTCGAACAGCTTGCTCTGTGGCTCGCTCGATGTCTCGCTGACGTCGCATGATCTGTCGTTCGAACTATATTCCAGATTCACGTTAGTCTTGGTAAGGAAAGGCAGACTGGAATCTTATCTAACAAACTTGAGGTCTTGTCTGAGAGTTGAGGTCAAATCCTTCTGAATCGCGAGCGAAGTATCCAGACCAAATCCAAGAGATGCCTTTTCCTCGGGGCTGAAAGTGCGGTTTTGGGTGGGTAGAGGTTCATCGGTCTGCTTAGAAGCAGCAGTCTCGTTTGACTCCATGCTGAGTTATATCAGTAAAAGCTTGTCCAGCGGTGCTTGAGATGCTTACTCTGATACGGGGTGAATGCGTTTCTGAAATGGCCACAAACTCTTGGAGATTGTAACGATCAGCTGTTCAGCTCAGCCAAGGAGGAGAAGTCAGGACAGTGGGGTTATTGACTAGGGAGAGAGGGAGAGAGAGAAAGGACATTCGTGATCAGTAGATAGAAGCTGGACATGCAAACGGACAGCAAAGAGCTCTCAGAGCAAACGGACAGTATGCTTGCACCCGCCTCGTGAGCTATGCTTCTGAGACTTCAAGCATAGACAACATCAAGCGGGTATCATGTTGGAGGTGAGTTGATGTATCTTGGTGACGGAAAACATCAAGCACACAAGATCTTCTTTGACAGCGCTTGTCGACTCTAGCTCTCTCCAAGAGCAGTGCGATCAATGCCACCTTCCGTCGGGAGACACAACGCTATTGGGCACCTGCTGAGGTCCAGTGAGAGAGCAAAGGACTTGAGCCCTCGGTGAATGTTCATTGGATTGCCAATGATGTTGTGAGTTCCATGGGCTAGATTGGTGGGAACATCGAATGCTTGGAGTGACTGCATGAAGTCAGGTCAGAAGATCTGCAAAGCACTTGCCGTTTCGGGCCGCAATCAGCCAACGTCATCTTTACGAGCAAGTCGAGGCAGACCAACACAACAGCATGCGCGAGCATTATACTACACTCGACTCCATTCCTTCACCGTGGAAACTCTTGTCATTATCGCACCACCGACATGTCGGGAGGAATCTGCCGTCTTCCGCCGTGAGCCCGCCTGTTTCAGTCCTTGGACATCACAACACGTAGAAAGAGCTTGGAACAGTATTGAACACTCCGAAGGCAGGAGAAGGAACGTTGGACAAGATCGCCCCCACTGCACCTTGGGTCTCTGCATCGCCCACCAGCTTATGGAGCTTTGCTCATGAACAAACTGTATCTGTAAGCACGTCAAGCTGGGCAAAAGCTTCAGCGCTCGGCCAGGGCGACCCTTGCTCAGGTCACCATGAGTCATGGGCTGTAGCACTGAACTTGGAGCGTACACGCTTATCTTGAGTACAATCTTCTGATTCAGTACAAAATGCCAAGATCGCCTCCTCTCGTCTCAAGTCTTTCTAATATACCAATAACCTGTTCGCCAATAATCCAGGATGGCTTATCGAGACCCAAGATGATCGCGATTATCGAATTTTTCCATCTTATCCTTCTTCGACTTCTGGATTGCCTCACTCTGGACAAGGCAACTCATCAAGACCAATCTAGAGGAGGGTCATCTACGGTGTCGAACATGTCTCCAATCGGCGATATCTCCGCCAAAGGCTTATTGTACCATGCCAAGCATGCTTGCATGTCTTGATCCATTCGCATACCCGGTCTGCTCATCGCTTCGAAAGCATCAATCATCCACAACTTCATGTAGCCACGCTTGATTGGCGGAGTCCAGAGGTCAAGAATATGCTGCTGTGTCATTTTAGCTAGATGCCATTTCAGCTCATCTTTGGTTGGGAGTGTTTTTTGTCCACATGCGATATATTTAGACCAAATATCAAGAGCATCGTCGAGGATCGGATGAATTGCCAGGCTGAAACCGAGCTCGAAGGTCATGTTGCGCTTCGTGTTTGGCTGTTTTGACGTTTGTCTGTTGCCACGAGCGTCTTTCCAGACGAACGTGCGGACGAGCCGATCCGGATAAGTGTCGCATTGCAGCTTGTTGTACACCTCAAAGAGGGCAGCAAGATTGTTCACACTCACTGTCGGGAAGGATCCTTCTGCCTGCAATGACTCTTCGAAACACCAGGTCAACGAAATCTCGAATACGACCTTCTGCTTTTCGGCCATCCAAGAGTAATTCGAGCCGAAGAAATATCTCTCGATGAATCTCCAGACGTTTCTGAACGACAGCTTTGCCAGATCTTCGTTGGTGTCTTCATTAATGATCGAGATAAAAGCTTCTGCCGGAATGAGCAGAGGCACGTTCTGCCAGAACAAGCGATATAACTCCGAGTGTCGACCGGCTTGCTCAATCCAAGCGGGTGCATTGATCAACTGCAAGACTGATATGTCTCTGGGCTTGTACTGTTTGAAGAGCTGCTCCAAGGTCTTCGTCGAAAGGTGGTAGGGTGGTGGTCCAAGCCCAGCAAGGAACTTTTCGTCGGCCCGACTCATTGTGCAATCGTTCAAAACAAGAGATGGAACGTGAAGCGATTTGTAAAAGCTGTGTTGCTCGAACTGTGTCAGTCGTGGTTGAACGGACGTAAATCGACCGTGGCTGGATTTCTTGATCTCGAGAACAAAGCATCTCTGCGCTCCCGGATCCGGACTTGGTGTCGAACTTGATCTCGGCATCCACACAGTACTCCGAGGTTATTGTGCACTCGCCAGAAAGCATGATGCCTTCGCCATTGATATCATGGCTACACAGAGCATGTCAGAATAATGCTTCCACTGACCACGCATCACCCACTCGACTACACATCGTTTATGGCTAGGAAAGGATATGCTCCATGTTTCATGACGACCTCGATGTATACGAGGAGAACTATGTGCAAGGATCATGTAGACCGTCCAGAACAAGACAGAGACAAGCAAGAAAACCAGGTGTTAAAACGCGGCAGCTCCACCCTGTCGTAAGGCAGAAGTGACTACCTCCTCCGCGTCAAATACATTTTACCAGCAACGACACCACCGAAGTACATTGCCAGATGTTTGGTGCTGTATACAACGTACTCATTGGGCCCTTCTGGCCAGCCAAGCAGCGACATCAGGGTCTTCTTCTCTCAACCTTCTCGGCGCGTGGAAAGCATCACACATCCAGAACTTGACTTGACCTCTGTTGGACGCACGATGTGCATTCCAAGTCCGTCTGATCCTTTTCTCTGCCTTGATAGCGATCAAATCCTGCGCAACATCTATCGGCCCTGCTCCAGATCCAGGAATCGCAACCAAGTCGAGGTGAGCTCTGTAATCAGCCAGAGCTCTGTGGATGATAGATCGCCACTGACGGCCAAGGATTGAATCGTTGTCGATTTCGCGCTTTGAACGTGGCGTTTGGGTGTAGCGACCTTGGCGGATGTCTTTGTACATGAAGTGGCATTTGAGACGGTCTGGATGGCCCAAGACTTTGAGGAGCTCGTACATGTCGAGATAGAAGCGGATGTTTTCCCAGCATACTCGGGGCCATGTGACTTCTCCTGGTGGTGCGCTGGCGTTGAAGTCCCACATGATGAGGATTTCGAAGTGTACGAACACGCCAGGATCTGTGAACATGCGATGTTGGAAGTTGACACGTTGGAGGCTCCTTTGGTTGTTGTGAGCTTCTACCTCGGCTTGGGTCGGTACGACATATCCTTCCACATCTCCAGGTCCAAGAGGCTCTTGATAACCCTTCTTCCGCCAATCGGACAACCACGCCTGAAACTCCGCACTCATAGGAACATTATACACCGATAAATCCTGCCGCGGCTTGAAAAACATCGATATGAACCCCGAAACATTCGAAGCTGCAGTGCACCAATTCTCAGTCATGTCCTCCCACTCCGGATCTCTAGGGTCGATAACGGTTTTTTCGCCAGGAACGATCAGATTGACATTGCTCCAGTAAAACTCTACCCAGCGATCACCACCTGTGAGTATATTGTCAGGGGTGAGGTGGTTTTCTCGCACGGTGATGTCTCTGGCTCTGTGGCGACGCGAGAGAGGGGGGTCGATGTCGAAGGTCGCTTCTATGCGGGCCATTGCGGCGTCGGTGTCGAGTGGGATGTCTCCTTCGTCTGCTAGAGCTGGGTCGAGGGGGAAGAGTGCATCGGCACTTGGTGGCCCTCCTGCGTATGCCATATTGTCAGGTGCGCGTGTGTATGGGTGTGACGGCAAGCAGGGGTTGAGTTGAACAGGGAATAATTGGTATGCGTAAATTTCAAGCTAGGGATGATTGATACGCGTGACGGACAGCAAGTTGGATCAAAAAGGCTACGAAGAAAGCCAACATTTCACCATTCCATCGCATCGAGCGAATTTAGACCGCATCTCGACGACAACAACAAAAGACACGAAGCAGACTCCCGGATCCGGTCCAGGGCTCGATAATCTCGAGGACAATAAGACGTCGACGCCGAGACAAAGCGAAGGCTGAGATCATTATGAGGAGACTTGGAACAAAGAAATGCCTTTTCGTTAACGAGACTTGAGGATTTTAATTGTTGCGCTTTCTACTTCTGCATCTTTGCGATGAGTCTTCGTCATTTGCTACTTGCAGCAGACGGGGGTGCTACGATATGTCTATGTGCCGTATAATTCAATCTGCCTCGTACATCCGTCCAGGCATTGAGGATATGTTCATTGAAGGAGAACACAAGATGATTCGGGATTTACCCACCCCTGGCACGGAGTTTTGTGCAATTATTCATGTCATGAAGATAAAAAGCACATGAAGAGAAGAAACGGTTCGCGAAAGATTGGTTTGTTCTACTGTGTTCTACTTCTTAGGCTCCCCAACTCCGATACAGCATAAAGCTTGGTAAGTGGAATTTTAGCATTGACAAGTTACACGATGTCAAATTGAAGATTACGGTCGCCTTCATATCCTCTGCTCTACCATTATCAATCAGAGTCATCATCCTCAGGCTTGTAGAGCTCCACTGCCAATCTTTCATCGTCATCCATTTCCCACGTGCAAACGACAGGGTTCGGGAAATAGATATCAGACTGTGATTTGACGTTGTGTGTTCTGATGAATCCTGGCATATCATCGGCGAATTCAGACAAGGAACCGAGAGCACTTAATCTGCTGCTCAGCCCATCGACGTGCATGCTGAATGATTCATTGACGTTCCATATTCCTGGCCCGACAAGTTTTGGCGGAATGTCCAAAGTGACACGCTGCCAGAATTCGATGTATGCATTCTCGAGCTCGTCATCCGGGTGGAAGCTCTCTGATATGTTGTTGTGGATTCTGATGGCCAGATGATTGACAAGGTTTCTCGGGTGAACATTATCACGGGCAGCCTTGATGCCATGCCTGGTAGGTGGATCGTTAGCGTTGGAGCCCGGGAGGTCTGTGGCTCCCAGCTGGTCCGCCTCCTCGCCTTCGACTGTTTTCAAGCCGTTACGAGCATTTATCATTTGTCGTAACTTCCATCTCTGATAGCGTACATTTCTCAGACGTGTCTCTTCGATGCGGAACGCACCCCAGATCTCTAGTCCTTCATTGATCACGTCCATGACTCTTTCCTTGATACCGAGACCGTCTGGTATGGTGGCCTTGGTTGCAGGATCTTTCTTGGCGTAAACGTTCTCTTTATGGCCTTTCCACTCAAGGGAGGGAGACTTCGTGAGCGGATCCTTAATCTTCACGTCCTTCCATTTGGGTGTGATGACCAGTCGATGCCTGTTTTCTGGGCGATAGCACTCTAACGTGTCGAACAACCACATGAGCGCGCGGAATGTGTGGATGGTTGTCGACTCGAATTCCTGCCAGAAAGAATAATCCTCGTCGTCATTGTGGTTGAAGGGGCAGAGGACCTCGAATTCGATATTTGGACGATCGTCGGCCAAGTTCTCGGGCGCACGCGGAGCTCGAACATAATCGCGAAGCTTAGCAGGGTGAGGATGATACTCCGCCGAGAGAGACAAATCCTGAGGTGAAGTGGCGGGATAGCAGAAGAGCCGATCTGTGAATCTAAGCATGCGGCTCAAGGAAGTACGCCATGGCTGTTCATGTATTCTCGCGCCATTGTTATCCACCAACAGATGCTTGCCAATTTTGGTCCATGCTTCTCCGGGAACGTAGAGGTGAGAGTAACGCCAGTATGCTTGCCAGATAGCAAATTTCCCATGAGGTTTCAACGCGTCCAGGTCGAAGATCCAGTCTGGCGCCTTTCGAGAACTCAGGAGAGTAATGTCAATAAAAGTTGAACGGAAATACTCTTCCGCAACTTGGAGCTGTAGCTCTTCCACATTCATACGAGCCCTCGCATATACCGAGAGCTCGATCTGCTTGATTCTATCCTGCTGAGCTGCGACGCTCTTTTCCAGTGTGGTGTATTCATTCAGGAGGCCCAGCTTGGCGAGATGATTCCTTTTCTCGAAAGTACCCATAGGATAATCATGATCGGGCCGTGGTGGGTGAGAGGTCTTGAGGCGCTTAGAATCGTGTTCTTGCTTATCAGCCATAGTGAAATCTGTGGATTGAAGCCAAAGGCAGTTCCATCTCGAAGAGGAGAAGATCGAGAGGATCTCGGCTGGACTATTTCAGGGAGCGTTCATTCCCAAAGCACAAAGCCTCGAGCGTGCAAGACTTTGCATGCCGTGGGAACCAAGCGTTCCCATGGGTTGATCCGGAAACATCATATTGAATTTTCAATGTTCCGGAAGCTCCTGTGAAAGCGTTTGCGAATAAAGAACAAAGGTATGGACGACCGAATGCGGTCAACCAAACCCGGAATGTTTTTCAGATGGGCGGTCAGTGTGGCCTCCTGCGAGGTAGTAATTGGTCAATCGTTCGTGTTGCTCACGCCTTCTGTGATAACAGAGAAACAACAGTATATGTCAATGCCTGGTTAGTTGGTTGGTTGTTCTATGTCTCCATGTAAGAACTCGAAGTTCATTGAACGACATGGAAACATGTGGGGAAAAACCGACTAATCACGCGCTAGCATATTTGTGAGATCGAAGCACATATCATGATGTTGACAATAGTGTTTGCAAGTGTCGCATGAATGATAAGGTGGTTTGAGCGTGCACTTGAGCGAGCAAGCGTGGAGGAAGGATCGGGAAGCCGAAGCTTAGCCGACGCCAAGGCCAGAGACAGTCGCGTTTCGGGCAGGCACGACCGCGTCTCCAAGACGACTCCCACATCACAACGCTATCATCTTTCGTGTCCCTTCGACTGTTCCTATTGTATATCACTAAGCCCCACTCTTTCTCAAGACACTGCGACAACCAATCCTCGACGCGCTCCGGAAAGACGCGACAAACAGCCTGATCTCCACAGACGCCTGCTCCCTGTAACGCCCAACCGTGAGCGCGCCATCCTTGACGGGTGTTGAAGTCGAACCCGAATACATCGTTGCATGCTCCCCAAGAGTCTTCTTCGACCGCGTTCCAGTTCCTTTGGCATCTTGCAAGCGTGGCCCCCGACCTGTGCAGATACTCGTGGCGGTGCGCGCTGTAGGTAGTTCCGCTGAGAAGTCGTCATCAAACAGAGTCAAGGCTACTCAATACGATAAAAGCCTGGGTGGGTGGGTTCCGCATCTGCGGGGGACAAGTTACTCCTTCCCCCCTTTCTGAACGCAATTGCTGACATCTCCATTGACTTCAGTACGTCACGCTCGACCATGGCCACACAAGCTGACATAGATGGGCTGGCTTCGAAGCTCATGACATCCGCCCCCCTCTCTTGGGTAGTCGCGGACTGTCCAGTTGTTGCAGTCTACGACAACAAGATAATACAAGAGTCTGAATTCCTAGGACAATCGCTAGACCGGAACGGCTGTGGTGATATCCTTAGACTCTGGATTGGATCCAACCAGGTCACTCGTGAGATGCTTGTGACTTTGACCATTCGTATCAGAGCATCTCCCGTACGGAAGAAGACTCGCCGTCAAGGTCGTCTTATGTTCTTGATTGTCCCCGCCGAGTCGCTCCGTCTACACTCCACTCGTATTGACTACTCTAGCCTCAAGAAGCTCCCGCAATGTCTACTTGATGTGCCCAATGATGTCGAGTCCGCAAAGACCCAGCTTTTACACATATCTTTGGATCTAGGATCAACGAGTAGCGACGTAATAATGCCGGAGTACCAATGTAGACCGAATGTGATGCCACAAGCAATGGTCTTACTGCGCAAATTGAAGTTGCTTTCTGAATCGTCATCCTTCCAGTTGTATACAAACCAAGATGGTGCGATACAGGCAGCTCTTCAGAATGTGTCGGCTATGTTAGCTGGGAGCGACCCGATCACAACCCCCTCTGTTGTGCTCACAGGCTTCTACCCCGGAGGTCGTTCAGCGTGTAGAAACCTCTGGTATAAACAAGGGTGGCTAGAGGATGAAGATGCGGACCACAATGAGCAGAAGAGGATTGAAGCATCTGGAAAAAAGCACAAAGAAATAGTCAAATCTCATGATCCACAACCTCCTCCACCTTACGAATTCGACGACGTGCTACCGCCCAAATTCGCTTCTTCGCGTCAAGCCGACGAGCCACACTTACCTCCGACCGCCTCTTTCTCACCCGAACGGAGAAGGTCAGACCCTCCTCATACCGCACCATTCTTTCCACATCTACCCCCCGCCGGTGCTCCACCTATCGTACGTGCAGCGGATCAGCTTGCCCGTCCATTTGCTGCCGCAAATACATCAGTAGGATCGAGTCAGATATTTGCACCGTCGTCTCGACTTCACCACTCGACGCCCGAACCATCGCTTTCGCCAAATTACTCCGCCACCTTCCTGTCTGGATTTCCAAGTGCTTCGCCATTGCGCAAAATCAGCAATGTTCTGGAGGACCAACGTGGAGTAGTCACGCGGGATGGCTCTTGCCTATCTGTCCAAGTGGCTGCCTCAATCTGTGACCGCGCCTTCTCTGATGTGGACTTCTCGACGCGTGTAAACACGCCGAGTGATACCGATCGTGTTCCTGATTCCTTGACGAGGAAACGGCTACCCCCATACTCATCTGAAGAAGGTCTCACGAGCCCTGCCAAGCGTCTCGCGACTGCCACAGCGAACACACGACCGCTTTTACTCAACGGGATGAATGTAGAGTTATCGCCCACTGTCGCCGATAAAATCTCCTTTCATGACGAGCAGGTGGTTTGCGAGTTGGCAAGTGATAACAACACTACTGCTACAAGCGATCAGATGTCGCAATGGCTGATGGTAGCTTGGAACTACTGCCCAACAGCACATTACCTCTTCATCGCCGAACTCTTGAAATATGGTGCTGCTATCTCTAGCAATCAGGCAGAGGAGCTTGCGACCTGTCATGTCAATTGCACTTCCGCTCTTCTCACGCACTGCACTGTGCAGAGACTTGCAGTGGAGCAGATAGATGCAGCTGCTGAATCGGGAGTTGCAGTCAGCGATGAAACAAAGGCGTTATTGCGCTGGTTATATGTTCTGCGACCAGGTGCTGACATGGAAGTCTTTGATGCTCTGCTGCAAATGTCTATCTCCGAGCAGCGGCTTCTTCACACTTCAACGGAAGAAGAGCACTCATTGTTTACGAACAGCTACAAGCAGCACAAAGCCAACATCATTAGTCAGGCCTGCACGACATTGGGGCGTCAAATGCTACAAAAGAACGACGAACAACACATCAGCACCAACATGTTGCGGGAAGAGGCGAAGTTGAGGACGCATTGTGGCCAGGAAATCATCATATAAGGACCTTCCAATCACTATTTACATGTCAATGGCTGGAAAGGCGCGGAAGTATAATGACCGCATCGATCTATCGTCGTTTCGACAGCCGCAATCACCACAACGCTTGCTGCGAACGTATACCATAAAATGACATAAATCTTATACCACCAAGTCCCTGCGCAAGGTACAATCGTCGATAATCCTTTCTTTGGTCTTCTGAATGCGTATGATCCGAACAATATTGTTAAAGGTGCGACCAATAGAAGATAGAGCGGGAGCACCAATATATTGGTGGTGGTGGCGGTGTAGACCATCTCATAATGGAACAGAGGTTCGAAAAAGGTGAAATAGAAGCAATAGATGGTTATGGCGGTCCAAAAGATGAAGAATGCTAAACGCAAGAGGTAGCTCTGCCACCCAGGCTGGCTGTATCTTGACGTGTCGTTCTTGGTATCACTATCCGAAGGAATGCGTTGCCAGGCTTGTATCGTCTCTGGTGATCGAAGGCTTTCGTTCGTATCTGTGAGCATTATGGTGTTACCGGTATTACAATAAGCATATGCAATATCATTCGTAATCCAGGCCGCCGCGGACAGTCGCACAAGTCCAAGGATCGACAACCAGGAGAACACATCCGCCATCGTCGATCCCTTTACATAAGACGGGCCCGATATTGTGATTTGAGTCACCATCGAGTATGCTGCCTGAAGACCTTGCAAGGTCGTGATAGCAGTACCTAACATCTCTGACGACATGAGACTGCGGATCTTTCCAGTTTCTGGTAATCGAGTGAGATATTTGCGGCTTTTCTTGGCGATTCGCTCGTCACCGTCCCATCCATAGGACGTCCAAAATACTGTGTTTGCGGCAGCCAAGTCGCCCAGGTCCCAAACTGTAGCGCGGAGGCGGCGGTCGACTAGAACCATGTAACGCCAGATAATCGCAATAGGGTGATACAAAGGCAAGACATCGTGCCACCGAGGGCGAGAGCAATTAAGATATGCGATACAGAGAACGCCCGTAATTACATGCGCCAGCAAAGGCGCAAGACAGAGCGTCAACAGTGTAATCCATTCTGCAAAGTCGAATGTGTAAGACTGATAAGAGAAGAATCCTGGACCTCCAATGTATGGATAAGTAAACACAATGTTCTTGTCAATACGCTCGAATGACGAATTCATGTTCGCAGTGGAAAGAAGGATAGGAAGGAAAGAAACAACCTCCCTTGCTGCCAAATGCCAGCATAGGTTTTATTCACCACGATGGCCGCTCAAAATCTCGACCTCACGTATAGCGATATTGCCCATGCTTGTTGATTCAGAGGCTGGCTGAGAGCTGCATGCAAAATCGATATCGCTTGCATAGACGGCAGAAGACTCGGACTTTCGGACTTATCTAATCGTCTAGTCTGGACCTTGCACGTGACCAAGTACTCATGTACAGTTTTCACCGAGCGCTGCGATTGGCTGATTTGATATGACATGCATGTTATATACCAGAATAGGAATGTGCACATCTTCCCTGGACTGCATGGTCTGTCAGCATCTAGCATTGCAGATGTCCACCATTGAATTCACATGACAGTCGAGACTCTTTCCCCAAAATCCATGCTTCGAAGACTGAAGGTAACGCTTGCAAGGGGGAGTTGAGCCAGCTCTACAAAGTCAATCAAGGGCAATTACGGGCTTCCATACATTTGGCTCAACTCCTCCTTTGGCTCAACACCCCCCTGCGCGCGTTCCGGACTGCTCAAGACAGCTTTGATCCATCTTGCATGAGATCTACTCACATTCTCTCCTCATGCCCGCACGATCGGCTGACACATCTCGTGCACTGGAAGAGTGGCGAAAGGGTCACACTCATTTCGTAAACAGCGGTGTGAATGAATTGAGGAAAGATCAAGATGTACAAACATCTCAGCCAGCCACTGGCAATTCGTCTTGACACCAAGATTCAACAAGTGCATACGGGTCCACAGATCAAGGTTTTCCGAGCACTTAAGGCATGTAAACCCATCTCAACCTATCAAGCACGACCCTACAACAAAACTGTGATGCCCAGAGGCGTCTTCACAACATGCCTTCACCATCCCTCTTCGAACTCGCAAATGGAGACGAATGGATTTGTGACAAAGAATATTGCTCTAGAGTCAGCGCACATCTTGACCAGAGTTCCAGACGGTCATGATGGCGGACCACAACTCTTCACAAATTCTACCCAGGGCAACAGCTCTCTCGAGTAGTGGCACACCAGCATTCATTTCCATCTCTTCCTCATCCACCCACACAATCTTGTAATTGCCTATTGCCAGCTCATGCATGCTTGTGTCAAATACATGCCAGAAAGCATCCGAGATACGACTCTCAAGTTGAGGGGTGACTGCAGGTAGAGGTATAATCAAGTTGTGTCTGTTGCGTGGAAGAGTGATTATAGGTTGTAACACGACAGTCTTCCTGGCCTCTATGCTTGAGACTTTACTGAAGTGTACTGCTAGTAATAGCAAGTTTGCAAGACTTGCTCTATCCGGTGGAAGCGATATCTGTACATTTATCTGACCCATCTTAGCGACAGTCTCAGTTGACGAGCTGTCACATAGCCAATGGTCCAGGAAAATGTTCTCCTCCTGAGCGAGGCGGCTGGGCAGTGGGATGAGGAAAGTGTTTTCCCGATAGTACAATCTACTTCCTTCGGTATGGAAGAGCTTGGACGTTCGAGTGATGTCGGGAAGTCTGTGGTTTTCTCGTTTGCTCAGATCGATTGGCTCGGGACGCGTGACTGCGTTTTTGCAGATAAGAAGTTGAATTTCCGTTGGTAGCTGGGGAAACATAGTGAGTTTTGGGAAACGAGTCCGGGAGGCCTCGGAGACCGGGCTGGGAAGTACGGTCGTGTCGGCGTGTACGACATCTAATTTGGTGGAGTCATCGATGCTATCACTAGGATCAGATCCTTTGTCGGCCAACTCTGAATAGTGGTTCAATACGACATCCATTTTCGTGAGCAGTTCTTTTTCTTGTCGGTCAAGTAAGATACTAAAGCTTAACAAAGTGTCATCTGGCAAGCCAGAAGCATGCCTGGTCGCTCCTGCTGTCGCGTGCTGAACTCAGTCAGGAATGGTAGTCGAACAAAGGAAGAGCGACGCTCAACATACCACATCTATTTACGCATCTTCCTTGTTCGTCCCCAGCTAGAAAAACCTGTGTTCAGACAAAAAAGAGATTTCCGTCCATTAAATGCTATGAAGCAAAAGTAAAACAGTAACCAGTGTCGATTTGCCGGCCATCGTGTGAGAATGATAATATTTTCGATGACACGAAATTTGGGTTCTGAACAGTGTTTTCAATCTCCTATACATAACGCTGTAAGAGATAGCGCATTAGCGATGAGGCATGCATCTTGAGTGTACTAACCTACGCGCTCATCAATTCTCACAGCCTAGAAAACCGTAGCGCCCCCATCAACAACGAAATCAGCGCCATTGATATAACTCCCCGCCCTCGAACACAACAAAACCACAACCCCATCCAACTCCCCCACAGCACCCATCCTACCCATGGGATTCCTACTCGCCCAAATACCCCTCGCCTCTTCCAACCCTTCTCCCTCATTCAAGACTGTATCCATATACCCCGGGCTGATAGAATTAACCCTGATACCATATCTAGCCCACTCGGCCGCCAAACTGTCCTTCATGGCCACAACAGCAGCTTTACTGACGTTATATGCGGATTGGGGTTGTGGGAAATTTACTCGTCTTCCGCTGATACTGGCTGTGAATACTATTGTGCCACCGGTGTTTTGGTTTTGCATTTGTTTCGCTGCGGCTTGTGCGCAGAGGAAGGAACCGGTGGTGTTGATGTCGATGACTTTTCTCCATTGTTCTGCTGTCATCTCTGTGGCGTGGATACAGCCTACTATACCGGCGAAACAGAGGAGGATATCCAGTGAGCCCATGGAAGCAGCGGCGGAGGAAAAGGCGGAAGAGACGAGGGTGGCATCTGTGACGTCCACGGGAGCTGTGGATATGGTGGAGGAGGGAAAGTCGGTTTGTAAAGACTGTATGGCTTGGGCGGAGGTTTGAAGTGTGCTGGGGAGGTCGAAGAGGTAGAGATTAGCCAGTCCGTGTTCCAGAAGGGCTCGAGCGGCTGCGAGGGCTAGAGTGCCTGCTCCTCCGGTTACTAATATGACATATCAGTATTTTGTGATGTTTTTGTCTTGCCAAATGTGGTGATAAGGTTGGTGTTGGACTGATCTTGCTTGATGATGATGGTACTACTTACTGACGGCATTGCCTTCGACAGCAAAACGAGCCATCGCTCTTCCTTCTGTATTGAGATAATGAGGCAACGGAGGCGGAGGAGCAGTCAAAGAAGCAGCGGAACCATCTGAAAGCTCCATGAACGGAATAGCTCGAGACGAGAGAGCATCGCGTTCAGACATGTTATCGAAGTGTTTCACTCGTAAGGGCATGCAACGAGAGACCGATAATCAATGGAAGGACGAAGCTGGAGAAACGGTAGATTCGGTATGAGCAAGGTGTGATAAAATGTATGGGAAAGCAAAAGATATATGTAGCAGGTGGTCGACTCTCTCCGCATGAGGTCGGGCGACAGTGTGCCGATGATGTACAAGCACAACGTCATGGTATGCCGATGCTGAAAGAGGAAAGTTACCCGACGTGAGCCTCAACTCCAGCTCGTGAAAGCTTCCTTCTCTTCTCCTTGACCATCATAAGCCGGAATACTGCAACACAAGCAAGGTGATGTGCATCGTTGGTGTGTCAAAGGAGTGGAAAGCAGAAGGTATACCGGCAAATGGGCGGCAATGGTGAGGGGTAGTAGATGTATCAAACGTCTCCAGCAAACAGGTGGCTTGCCAACTTCTTGACGCCTTTCTTTGTTTGATGAATGATCGGAAACAGGCCGTCTCCTTCGGTTAAGTCAACTTTGACAACTTGCTCGATTTCTTCATCATCATCCTCTTCCTTGCGCTCATCACGCAAGACTTTGAACAAAGCAGCAGCTTCGTCCAGCTTCTCGTCCGTAAAGAGAGCTTTAATCTTCTTGCGCTGAGGCGTCTCATCTCCATCGCGTCGCTTCAGAATGTCCTCCACCTGGCGACGAGCAAGCTCTTGGCCGACATGTAGAAGTTCGGCGACATCGTTCTTGTCTTTCTCGAAAGCTTGTATGTGGTCGGTGGTGAGCTCTCTCTCGGCTATCTGGATGACTTCGGCGACTTTCTTGTAGTTCTTGATCAAGTCGTCGGACTTGGTGAATAGAAGCTGAGCGTGTTCGTGGGCAGGTCGGAGATTGGAGGCGCCTTGAGCGGATGCGCCCTTCTTGGCCTTGGGTGCAGGTCCGCCGAGGACATCGGTGAGTAAGGCGCGTATGTCGTTTTGAAACTGGGAGTCGAGATCTGCCCTGCTTGCATGTCAGTTCGGCCGATATAGCGGAGTGTTTTGAGAGAGAGAGACTGACATTTCGCGCTCCTTGTCATCCAGCAATTCATTGAGTGCTTGCTCATCGTTGTCGACTTCAGCGCGCATCTTATCAATCCAGCCGTCATCTTTGTGCTGCAAGCGATTGATGGCAGCCAGCATGCTTCTGTTCGAGTTAAGCAAAGAGCCCGTCATCTGATCAAGGCTTGACTCACTGGCTCTCAACGCGTCCCTGATCTTCCTCCTCTTCCCATGCGTTTTGTTCGTCCACGTCATCTGCATCTGCTCTGCGCTTCGATGATCTGCTGTCTGGAGATTGCGACGCTGATGTCAAACGTCAGTGGTTGACTTATCGGATGTGAAGATGAAGCATACCTTCGGCCTTGCGTTTGCCTTTTGTCATTGTGTGCTTTGTAGATTGTTGATCGTCCTTTCAAAGTGGTTTGGAGAGGGGATGTTTACGTCCTGCGCAATTTCACTCGTGTAGAAGCTCCAGGGAAGCAGCTGCAAAATCAGTATTCGCTCTGATGTGGAAGGTGCGAGGGACCCAACATTCGTCAAAACCAGCAAGTCTTCATTGAGCAATATCTGCATCTCTCGTTCTCAAACGACTGCCGCTACCTAACTAATGATACACGATATACTGCCCTCTTCCCACGTCTGCTGTCCGTAGTAAATCCCTCGCCATCTTGGAAATATCATAAGAAGTATAGGTCAAAAGAAAAAGTCCTCGTGAAAGAAAATCGAAGATCCATCTGCCGCCATTGGTTTCTTGCTGTTGTAAGCCTCGCTCTACTGATCTGTTCCCATGTCCCATGTCCCATGTTCCTTGTAAACCCCGATGCCTTGTTTTTGTAGTTTTTCTTTTCTCTTTGCTTATTTTTCCTTTTCGTCATTCGTATTCGTCCATCTGGACGTTGCAAAAATTTGTATCTTGCAAGCTTGGAGGATCGAGGATTTTTCTCGAGTTTGAATCATTGAAGATTAGATTCAGAGTGGAGATCTTGCATAGAAGCAACCCATGTAAGGGCCATCGAGCGAGACTTTCTAGCGCATGTGGCTAAAGTCGCCGGGGCGAGCTTGACGGCTGCCGTTTCTCAACAGACTCTGTCCCAGGCCTGGAGCAGGTCTGAATGCCAGTTCGTGCGAGGGCGAAGGGGTGTTGCCGTATGGGGCATCGAACGCCTGCTGTCCGTAGGAGCTGCTTGGCATGTACCAGTTCTGTTCAGTGGTACCGGCGAAGCCACTCGAGCCATAGTACTGTTGTCTACCGAGTCCGCCACGCGATCCGAGCTGTCCTTGCATCTGGGACTGGCTCACAGGCGGCTCATAGTATGACTGGGGGGTTCTGCCAGTGGCTTCACTGGCATAGTTCGGACCGCCTCCATCACGGGGGACAAAGAAGGATGAAGCAGTAGGGTTCATCGTTCTCGGCGAAGCGCCGGGCTGAATGGCACCTGGTCCAATGGAGCTAGGTGGCTGGTTGGGTCTTGAGCGGAAGGCGGCAGGATTGATGGCCGAGAGCCAGATACGTGTCTTGTAGATCTTGAACAAGTCGCCAACAAGGAGGTTGAAGTTGATGTACTCGGTCGAGTAGAAGTAGAAGGTGAGCTTTTTCCAATCCCTAGAAACGTTAGCAGGTATTTCATGGAAAGCAACAACATGAACTTACAGTTGGAACTCGGCGTCCAGTATCTCCATCTTGAGATTGTGCTCATTTGCCTTCTGCTGCGCAATTCTCTTTGCCTTGGCTTCGTTTCCTTCCTTCTCGCGAAGGTTGGCAATCTCGTGGGGTTGAGCGAGACGCTTGATCATCTTTGGCTTCGTAGGCTCTGTGGGCATTTCCGGAGGACCGCCCATGCCGGGTGGGTACTCATCGAGAGGTCTGTCTCTGTGCATGCTACCGCGGTCGGCACCATTAGAGGCCATAAGACCACGCGTTTCGGAGTCGGTCAAGGCAAGATTATGGCGGCTGAACATCATGAGCCATTTGTAGTGGTCTTCTCCTGTCTTCTCAAGTGTTTCCTTTGCTCTGGGCCAGTCAATCTTGGCGTGAGTAACAGTTCCCAGATCCTGACCGCGGTCTGCTTCGACGATGACCAGGTCGCCCTCCTTGACGTCAAGACCGGTACCTTCGTGGATATAGAAGATGCCAGATCTAGAACACTTAAAGGTGACAATGTACAGCGGAGCACTCCATCCTTGGCGACCAAAGACGTTGCCTGCGCCACCAGCGGAAGAGTAAGGGCTTTGATGACTGTTATTCATCATGAGCCCTGATGATTCGGCATGATTTCTGTGGGCAGTGGTCAGACCCGAGAAGTAGTTGTGGGCATACTCTCTGTGCTGCATGTCTGACTCGGTCATGTTGTTCTCCAGCTCGTGAGAAGTCTGGTGATACTCCGAGAGGGCACTGCCATTGCTTCCATTTTCTGAGCCGTGCGGCATATTGGCGAATGCTGAAGCAACGCTACTGTAGCCTTGACCCGAGCCAGACAGTCCACCGACGAGCGAACCGCGACGAGTTGGGATATCTGCTAGCGAATGTCTTCTGCTCTGATTGATCTCATCCATGCCGAAGCCAAGAGAAGTAGACCACATACCACGATGAGATGCATCCTGAAGCATGGACTGAGTGAGTCCGTTGCTGGGCCTTCCTGAGTAGAGTTGCTCAAAGTCATCGTCATCGATTGCGGAATCAGCACCAGATTGAGCGAAGTTGTCGGGAGATGCAGGGTTTCTGATGTTACGACGCACATCTTCTGCGGCCGAAGCGCCGAGTGTGGCAGATCCATGCTTTGCGCGTGCGCTCTCATGTGTGGCCTGACGAAGAAGAGAGTTGCTAAGGTCTGACACCTGTTCTTGACGGGTTCTCGGACCAGCGAGAAGCACACCCTGGTCAGGGCCTTCATCATCTTCAACTTCACTCAGCTGTCCCAGAGGTCTGCCTTCGGTGTAGACTGTCTCTCCCAGTGCGCTTGGGCGCATCGGGCGGTACTGGGGTCCTGTTGCACTGGGTCGGGCTCTTGAAGGGGTACCCACGGCACCAGGACTTTGCAAGCCGAGTTCGGTTTCGAGCTGACCGACCGAGTAAGACTGGGACCGGTGTGTCTTCATGATTGGTTGCAAAGGCATATTGTTGAAGGGAAACGATTCGGGTTGATCGACGATGCCCGGACTTGGTTGAGGCGCAAAGGCAGGAGAGGAGCCTTCGTTAATTCTTAGAGGCATCTCTCTACGATCTGCGCCCCAGATAGAGTTGGGCGTAGCCCAGGCACCTCCGTTGGAGCCGTTTGATGGAACACGGCCGAGTGCAGATCCGAAGGTCCATGGGTTGTGTTCGGCTGAAGGTGTTGAGGGTTGAGATCCATTCGAGGGCATAGTGGCTCCAGAGATGGATGCCTTTCTAAGATCTCCAGACTTGATCTCGCTGAGGAACGAAGATCTTCGGATGCCTGCGGCGGCGGAAGGACGTACTGTGACCGATGAAGCCGAGTGAGAGAGTTCAGGCTCGTCTTCTGACGATGCCAATGCCTCAGAATCTGGAGTCGAACGGCCAAACTTGATCTTCTCGCCTCGGATGACTGTGGGCCCGAAGCCTGAGCGATTGACGGTACTGGCTGCCATCTCTGCGTGACGCGAAGCGTTTTGGTAACGCGAGGTGTTTTCGGCTATCTCCGCGTGGAGAAAGAGTTGAAGTGCGAAGCGAAGTAATTTTGGCTATGTCCGCGTGAAGTGATCGAATCACCAAGCGAAGAGATTTCGGCTATGTCCGCGTGGTGAAGGAGGAGGAGTCGAAGCTCGAAGCGAAGTGCTTTTGGCTATGTCCGCGTGAAGTGATCGAATCACAAAGCGAAGAGATTTCGGCTATGTCCGCGTGGTGAAGGAGGAGGAGTCGAAGCTCGAAGCGAAATGCTTTTGGCTATGTCCGCGTGAAGTGATCGAATCACAAAGCGAAGAGATTTCGGTTATGTCCGCGTGAAGTAATCGAGGAACGAAGCGAAAAGTTTTCGGCTGTGTCCGCGTGAATGAAGAGTCGAATCACAAATCGAAGTGATTTTGGCTATGTCCGCGTGAACTGGGAGTCAAATCGTAAAGCGAAGTACTTTTGGCTATGTCCGCGAAGAGTGACTGAGGAACGAAGCGAAGTGTCTTTTCGGCTATGTCCACGAGAATTGATTAAAGAATCAGATCACAAAGCGAGATGTTTTCGGCTATGTCCGCGCGAAGCAGTAGGAATTGATTCTTGGAGCGAAGTACTTTTGGCTGTGTCCGCGTGAGGTGGTAGGAGTCGAATCAACAAAGCGAAGTACTTTCGGCTATGTCCGCGCGAAGCAGTAGGAAATGATTCTTGGAGCAAAGTACTTTTGGCTGTGTCCGCGTGAGGTGGTAGGAGTCGAATCAACAAAGCGAAGTACTTTCGGCTATGTCCACGTAAAGTGGTTGACGAGTCGAAACGTGAAGCGAAGTGTTCTTCCGCCTATGTCTGTGTGAAGTAGTAGTAGTCGAATCGCGTAGCAGAGTACTTTCGGCTGTGTCCGCGTGAAGCAGTAGGATCGAATCTTAACCGCTGAGTACTTTCGTGACGCGAAGTAATTTCGGCTATGTCAGCGTCTAGCAGTAGATGTTGACCTATTCAGGTGGAGCAGTAGCAATCGGGATATTCGAGTGAAGCGGTAAAGCAGAAATCCGCGACTGGTGAGGACGTTATAGTTTGCGTGGAGTGACTTGTGTAGGACAAAGGATATGTCAATTGACCACGGCGGCGTCCTAAAACTTGAATCAAGAGATTCAGAACTGTCAAGCAAGCTCGGTCCACGTTGTGCGAGGTTGCACTGAGAAGTGGTTCGCTCGAAAGATGGCAAATCTCTCAATGTGTCCGCTCTTCAATTGGTCGGGGGAACAATGATGTCGTCCCGAATCGACGTCGTTGCCTAATCCTCGAATGTCAGCTGCCATCTGAATGGCCTCGTGTTCCATAATGCTCTATGTATTATCGTGGTAGGTGCAAATTCGACGTCGAGCTCGCCGAAATAGGCAAGAGCTTGATTTTCAAAAGTGAACCGGACAGCATGTGAACAACAGGACAACTCACAGGTAAAGTGTCGGTGGTAACCCTCAATGGTTTGTGTTGTTCGAGAAATTGTGAGAATGACGAACTGGATATAAAGTGTCGGATGACGGGTATGTGGGCCTCAAAGTCGGCCAAATGAGCAGGAATTAAGTGAAGAGGTCCTCAAGATGTTCTGCACATTCGTGTCAGTGCGAGGCGTCAACGATTATAGGGAAGATGGATCTAGCGCCATCACATTGCTACTGTGTACCATCAGGCTGGCTACTGGCTTCAAGCGCCAAACAGGGGATGTAGTCTTTCAGGCGAAGACGACACACAGGCTGCCTTCACCTCAGAACTTGTCTCCCTGCGCGGAGAAATTGATGAAGAAAATCAGACTCACCTAACAATCGCTTGTAATACCTGTATCCGGGTCCCTTTCCTTTTATCTATAAATTCGGTCTATGTCAAGTCAGTCTCCGTCGCTTTGTCGAGCATACAATCCCGAATAGATCTGAGATGGTCTTACCTATCGCGAGAGCTCTGTTTTCAAGCAGGACAAAGTGAAACAAGGAGAAATATTTGCAACATTAACAGCCGGTCTTGCGGATTCCGTCAAATACCTGGCGCTTGTCAGTCAGCAACCACCAGACGGTCGCAATGATCCAGCGCGAAATTTCAGGCTTCAGACTCGAGGATATCGGCTTACAGTTTCGATCAAACGCCTTGGTCACAGTCTCATGGTCCGTTTTCCGGGTGACAAAGAACTGTCTTGATGGTATCGATCCTGGACAAAGAAAGACGCTCCAAAATTCATTTGTCGATGTTGTGGAGAAACGCGCGCCACGTGGGTGTCGAAACAGCAATCAGCAGTCTCCGGATCCCCAGATTTCGAGATTGGAGGTCAACTTGCGACGTGACTTGACTTGCAAAGACTCGTGAGAGAGAACTGCAAGGCGACTCCGCTTTTGAAGGGCGAAATGAGAACAGATGTTCTGGATTGCTCGGGCCCCTTTGTGGGGGGGAGGCTTCGGAGGATGCAGAACGCCGATCAGTTCGCAACCAGCCGAGGGCGTGAATAACAAACTTATTCGACGGGTGGAAGATGCTTTGAGAGTTTAGGTATTAGTCTATCTGATCACGATGGACGATTGAGTCGTGAAGAATGGAAGACGAAGAGGAGATATGTAGGCACGCGCAGGCTCGAACGACTACTAAAGGCAGGCGTCAGACGTGATGGAAATGCGGAGGCGGCGCAACTGCTCTCTGGGCGGGGGTCTCGTGCCCTCGATCAGCCACTTCCCTCGGCGCTAACCGACTCACAAAACCATAGAAGGTGGTGCAAACCGTTCTTATACTTCGCTCCGCTCGACATTCCGGCGGCCGCGATTGGTCCGCCTCCTGTATGAGAAGGGATACCCTACCAGCAATAACCTCATGCCCAACATTGCTCGAACGACGACCCTTGGATCTCCTTGTCGACTGCGTCAGCACTATCAGGCCACCGCACCTTGGCGCGGTATGCGATCCCCCACAGTCTCCCGCTCCAATTCTCATCGTACTCGACTATGTTGTCCTACACCACGGCAGCGATTTGTCTGTCCGCGACGACGGGTGCCATCTCGCAGGCTTACCCGAGTCCCCGAGCAGTGAGTCTTTTGGTTGGACAGGTACACAAAATCATCGCATCGGAGTTATATTTCTCTCGGTACTGCAGCGGGTAAGAGTGCGGGGTGCAGTTCAAGAGCGGCTTTCGACTGGATGATCCGGAGCTCGTGGCCCTGCATCGAACTTACAGTTCAAGACTAGCCATCCGGCTCTTCTTCCAGACGTCGTGATCAACAAGTTACAGGGTACGAGCTCAAAGGTATTGGCATCCAGCCTGGATCAGTGCAGAGAATCAGCGACGTGCAGATAAGATTGCATTCGCCTTCTCGATTGAGGTCAGACAGGCTAATTGACGGGATACTAATTTTTTATACAGTCTGCCCGAGATCAGTCGACATCTAGGATGGGTAAGCCTTGGAAATCCTCCATGCTTCTTCCCATTTTCTTGATGGCCTCTTCGGCCTTCTCTTTGCGAAGCTTGAGTGTTTCCCTTGTCGAGACTAATACGAAGTCGTAAGTCAGAAGGGATGTTCCCTCCTCGACGTCGTACTTCTTCGCCATCTCCGGATCGGTCACCTCCGAGAGATCCACAATTAGAGATTCCTTGACGCCGAATACAGGGTCAGAAGATTCATACGGATCACCGCGAGGATACAAAGCACTGCGATGCTGTCAGAAAAGCGATCTTTGTTGTGGAGTAGCTCAAGACTTACGTGATCAAGGGGTCAAACGAGTCCTTCTTCAATAGGAAGTGAACATGACCAGGACGATTTGGATGTCTGCCCAACATCTGAAGCATATTGAACACAGGCCCATCCATGGGGATAGGATACGATACAGGCTTCACAGCCTTGAACCAGAAAGTTCCGTCCTGTTCTGAGAACAAGATGCCCCTACCGTCCGGTCCGTCTCGTTCCGGATACTGGACATCGTAGTTTCCATGCGAATCGCCTTCCCACACATCAATCTGCACATCCCCAAGCGGATTGCCTTCGGTATCTTTGACAGTGCAGAGAACCAGGAGTGGCGTTCCGTCAGGGTCCTTGTGTATAGCATAGCCATTCTCAACTTCCTTTGCATCATGCGTGTGGAACGGACCAAGCACTGTTCCCTCGGTTGATTTTCCGGTGCGAGGGTGGTCGATTGAATCTATCAGAGCACTCAGTCCAAGTGTGTCTGATAGTAGAATCATTTCTCTCCTCAGATCAGTGCTGATTGTGCCGACATCCGTCAAGAAGTCCAGCCCAGTCATCCATTCATCGGTCGAAAGTCGTGTCTCTCTTGCAAAATCATGGAGATGAGATACCAGACGTTCGAAGATGTATCTGGTCCGGGGATCTTGACACTGGCTGTTGATGGCGTGAACGTTTTCGGTAATATTCTCTGTTGTAAGGTCCTTCATGGTTGATGGTTGTGTAACTTGAGATGTTGAGGTTTCATTCAGTGACCTCAAAGACGATGGCTCCTCTCTCTTATACTAGCCGTCCACATGGCCGACGGTCGTTGTTGCTCAAAGTGATCATGACGGCGATTGTGGGGCTGCTCCAGTCCCGCTGCTGCCCCACCTGGAGCAGCTTCGGCCCAGCAGCCAATCACACGGCCGCTGACCGGTCTCGTACGAAATCGCCCTTCGGCACTTTTCATTCATTCTGGCGCAACATCCTAATTCGTTCTTTGCATCATCAATCCTCTCGAAAAGTTGAGGAGATACACGGTTGAAGGAATGATGATAGCCATGCTCTACTCATATATTCTGACCAGAAGATGTCGCAGTTTCTCAGCACCTGATCATGCAGGTTCAGCTTGCAGCTGATTATTGGCTAGATTAGCTCAAAGAGTAAGCTGCAGAAGCTCCCTTGATCCTTCCGTCTTATGCAATTGTTTTCTCTTACCTGGCGCGTCTCACCTCAGTGCTTCTTCTCTACTACAAACCATACCTGTTATAGCAGCAACGAGATGGTGTTCTCCAATACTTCGCATCCGTTCACTGCGGTCGCAATAGGTACACTGCTTGTCGGGAGTCTCATCTATGCCTCTTTCGGCCGGTGGAAGCTTCGTCAATCGCGGCAAGAATTCGAGCGGATCAACAAATGCCTTCCCCCTCGCAGTCTCTATCCCATCAGAGAGCCCTTCATTGGGTTGAACATGATTCTGTCGGTGCTCGGCGCAGCCAGAAAAAAGCTTCTTCTGCATTGGTTCTTCGAACAATACCAAACATACGGACCTACGTTTGTGGTAAGAACTATCGAAGGACACGCTGTTCACACGACCGAGGCGGAGAATCTCAAGACTGCATTCAGCCAGAAATTCGATGATTGGTCTGCTGGAGGTGGTCGCCAATCTTTCAAACATCTGCTCGGACGTGCGACATTCATGACCGATGGTGCTGAGTGGTCACACTCTCGTGGTATTCTACGTCCAATGTTCGCCAAAGACCGTATCACAGACCTGGACCTCTTCGAAAAACATCTCCAGAAATTCTTGAAGTTAATACCCGAGGATGGCGCAACCGTAGACCTGGATAAACTCTTCCATCGTTATGCCTTTGATGTGTCTTCCGAGTTTCTATTCGGAGAATCGATCGGCTCGCTAGGAGAACAGACAGAGGCCAAAGCCCAGTTGGGCCACGACATTGAGCTAACTATTCAGGATGCTGCCGACCGTTTTCGCTACTCATTGTTGTATCGCTTGCTCAAGCGCAAAGGAGTCGATGAGGCAATTCGCAATGTGCATGATGCGACCAACAAGTATGTGCAGGAAACTTTGGAGCGAGCCGCGAGAGCCGAGAAGAGTTTCACTGCAACGGATGACGAAGAGTCCGGATACTCCTTCCTCGACGAGATGGCACGTCAGACTCAAGACCCAAAGAAGATGAGAGAGGAGGCTACGTCTTTGATGTTTGCAGGAAAAGACACCACTGCCGGTCTATTAGGTAGCATGTGGTTCTTGCTGGCCAGAAATCCTGCTGCGTGGCAGAAGCTTGTGGCAGAGATCGATCAGCTAGAAGGCGTACCACCGAGCTACCAATGGATCAAGAACGCCAAGTATCTGAGATACTGTGAGCATGAAGGTGTGTTACTCCTGTCTCCAAAGCAGGTATTCGTTGACTGATATGTGTATCAAGCCATGAGACTTTACCCAGTAACGCCGATTCTGCCACCACGCATTTCGAACAAGGATACTGTGTTGCCCGTGGGTGGTGGTGAGGACGGCAAATCACCACTGTTCGTCCCCAAAGGCGCAGCCTTAGTGGTCAACATCTACTGTGCAAACCGCCGCAAGGACGTTTTCGGGGACGACGTGGAGGATTTCAGACCAGAAAGATGGGAGGATCTCCGTCCAGGCTGGGTACGCATGTTTTCCACTGCGTGTTTTTGGATCGGCTGACTAAGTCATGCACAGGCATATACTCCGTTCGGAGGCGGCCCGCGTATCTGCATAGGGCGTAAGTACATTTAGGAACGTCACAGATCGTTGACTTACTTGCTACAGAACAATTTGCTATTACGGAAGTGTACTATCTCACTGTACGACTCATACAACACTTCCGTCGCATCGAATGTCGCGACCCCAATTCGTTCGTGGAGAACCTTGCGGGTGTCATCCTGAGCTCAGACAATGGCGTCAAGGTTGGCTTGTATCCCAATTGAATATATAGAACTCTTGCTTCTCTGCTAGAAGCGTACCTGGTCGGCACCGGTCCCAATACTTACGACCACTACATGGCACGATACAGTCGCGATATACAGCACAAACATGCAGCTTCATATCGCTCACCGGTCCAGTCATCGCACGCTATGAAACAAGAGGCCCATATGTTTGCGACAGCCGATAAGGCTCGATTTGTACTACATCACATACAAAAGTGCCGTTCCTGCATGTTCCCCCTTCTTGCTCACAAGGCAACTGCGTGACACAAGATTCACATGCCCACATGTTTCACCGATGCGCATGTTGCACAAAAGACAGCGACATCCGGTGTGTGTGTTCACTGACTGCATCATATCCTTCTGACATCGATCTACAGCCTTCCTGACCGGTGGGGAAGGCAGGAAAACAGTTCCATATCAGATGACTCTGCCACTTGCCCTACCAGTAGCACTATGCCAATAAGGCATATTGGCGATGTTCTTTTTTCTTAAAACCTTTGCGTCTCCCCACAGTCGCCCTGCCACCAACAGACTCCTGAGTGGTGCCTATTCTTCTGAGGTTATGTCGAGGCAAAAGGTCCAATGTGTGTTGCCAGAGTTGAACTCGTGTCTGCTCCGTTGGGGGGAGTTACCATGATCAATAAGTTTGGCAGAAGCAGTCTCAAGCATAGCTTTGTGGATTGTACGGTCGACTCATGAGGTATGAGTTCTTCGTTCTGGAGACTCAAACGAATCACGTGAATTGAAAAGTCGACTGTTGCATTGCTGTTCAAGAGTCACAAGCTTGAGCATTTTTGAGCAATGGACTGAGGCGAGACAAAGAAATGGCTGATATTGTTCTTGCTTGATTTCATACTTCTCCGAGACATACAAGCATTTACAAGCGTCAATCGAACTACACTATAAAAGGCTTCATACTTTCCCTTTGAAGCAAGGTGCATTCATGATCGATTTCGGGGTCGATGAAATGAGTGACAGGGTCGCAGGGCAAATCTCGGGGACTTGGAATTTTTGACCGATCGAGCGGAGACGCGTCAAGATTCTAGCAAGGACGCCCTCTCCAGCCTCTGCAACATCAACAATCACCAGACACGTTTGCTTAGGGCAGACTGTCAAACACCATGACTGAGGCAGCATGCGGGTTCAAGGTGTTTGTTCATGCGTGGAAGAGTAGCGTTGACGCGTTCACAAGGGTTGTAAAGGCCGGACCACCAGGCTGATACACGCCTAATGTCGCAGCCTCTCTATATACGACACGGCCGACATGTCAAGCCGATCATGCCCTCAAAGCCCTCATAATGCGAAACAAAAGTAGGTATATTCGAAAAGAGATTACATACTACACACGCGTGCCTATAAAGGTTCAAGTAGCTGCCACTTGCCATCCTCTCCTACCAATCCATCACCAAACAAACATCACAAGCAAGCAGGTCTCGCTTTTTCTCTTCAAGTCACTCATTATTGGATTCTATGAACTTTTGATTCAATCCAAACCAGCAAATATGAAGATCACCGCCAACATCCTCGCCATCGCCTTGACCATCGGCCTCGCAACCGCCACCCTCTCCCCCGCCACCTCCAACACCAAAGGCAAATACCCTAAATCTCCCTCCTGCAGTCCCGCAAAAACCAGCAAAGCCATTCAAGCCGCCGAGTGCAGTCACAACACGAGAACCTCAAAGACCCAAACCTTTGCCATCTTCAAGGTCGACCACCAATACGACGCCAACCATGGTGCTCCTTACGGCACTTGTGAAGCTTACACTTGCACTGCACCCACCGACTCGCAGTTGAGCTCTGACTCTGATTACTGGACTTTCTTCTGGAATGACAATGGCGAGAGCAGTGGAGAGGGTGCTGGGTGTATTAAGGATCCTCAGACTGGTGTTTGTGGATGTGAGAACTCTGATGGTACTTTTGTTTCTGGCTCCAGCAGCTGCAAGTAAGCGTACTTGAAGAAAGAGAACTATTGGGCTTTGAGCTGAAGAGCGAAGTCGTTGGCATCGCGAACTCGAGTAAAGACAATGTTGGAGTTGCACAAATCACAGCGCACGAAGGTCTGTTGTGCATGGATTATGCAACAAGCTAGCCGGACTTCTACCATGCTCATCAGCTTCAGATGCTTGATCTAATTGCTTTCTTCCATCCTTACTTCCAGGTGTACGTGTGTTTTGTTCGTGAAAGATCTCGCAGTGCAGTTCCTGAGTTGGACGTTCACAAATCATGCCCGCAATGCACTTCGTTCTCGTCGCAGCTGACAGGCGTCCCCGATGCTGCAAGCTTACTTCACCGAATAATAAAGAGTAGGTGACTTCGTCGTGCGGCAGTGGTCCTTCAAATTTTCTGCTCTTCCAAACATCACACGAAAAAAAGAGCAAGATGGCATTTACACCTTACTCTGCAGCCCCTACATCTGACATATCCCCAGTCATTGGAGAAGTCAATGACGAGACGACTTGGCCTCTATACAATCCTCGTCGCAAGCCGGGCCAAATTGTCTATGTAATCACCGGTGCAAATCGTGGTCTGGGACTCGCCCTAACCACGACCCTCGCACTCCGTCTTAACACAGTCGTTTTCGCCTGCATCCGTACTTTCACCCCGGCAACGACCGAGGTCCTCACCTCACTCCCTGTGGGTCAAGACAGCTACGTAGCGCCCCTTAAAATTGACGCCACAGTCCCTCTCCACGCCAAACAAGCCGTTGAAACAATTACTCACATGCATGGTTACAATCACGTTGATGTAGTCATCGCAAATAGTGGCATCAGCGACTACTACGGGTCCGCAGCCGAGACGCCCCTAGAAGCACTCCGCACACACTTCGAAGTCAACACCATCGGCCCTCTCGCTCTCTTCCAAGCTTTCCTACCTCTCCTTCTCCAATCCGCACATCCAAGATTCGTGGCGAAGAGTTCAGGCGCTGCGAGTTTGAGAGACATGGAACACATGCCTTTGATGCCCATTACTGCTTATGGCGCAAGTAAAGCAGCTCTAAACTACATCGTGAGGAAGATACATTTCGAGAACTTGGGCGTGTGCAGCTGGGTCTTGAGCCCCGGTTGGGTGAGGACAGAGATGGGAAATCATGGGGCTGAAGTGGTGGGAATGGAGAGGGCGCCTGTTTCGTTGGAGCAGAGTGTTGAAGCTATGGTTAAGAAGGTGAGGTGTTCCTCTCTAGTTGCAATGAATGGAATATGACTGACGGATCATTGTAGATTGATAGCGCGACAAAGGAAGACACTTCTGGGATTTTTCAGTCGTTTGATGATACTAAGCGTGAATGGTGATGGAACCGGTCTTGGAGTTGATGAGTATCGCTGTTTCGGAGGATCTGTTGCAAACCATTGATCATTTGCTAGAAAGTCCATTTGACTATCGTATCCAGTTCTGCATGTGTTCCCGCTTCCTCCATTCAGGCATGCTATTGCGACCACAGATTCCCCACCACATCCACAAGCACGTCTCGCTTTTGCCCTCTTTCGAAGAACAAGTGACAGTCAAGAAAACTGTAGTCACTTCAACATCATTGATCCAAGCCAAAAGTACTGGCCCAGAAGAAACAATAATGAAGCTGACTGTGCAACATAGAAATGGTAGGGTCTGTGATCATGTCACCGTGTTCTTGCCACAACTACATTATAACGTGTTTCTCGCCGAGAAAGACCTAGAAGATTGATCACGATTACTGAACATTGTAGCTACACGCAAATCTGTTTCGATGTAAGCTATTGATTCAAGTCTATACAGCTACGAAAGCTTCGAGGTTACAAGCCAGGGTTGTTGTGGTGAGGAAGAAGATGGAAGCGTGGTGTAGGGAGTTTGTGAGGAGGGTGGATGAGAGGGGTGGGATTTGTTGTTCAAGCGTGGAGGTTGGAGAGATTAAGGGGAATGAGGTAGAGGTTAGGAGGGCGTGGATGGGGGTTGTCATTGCGAGGGTTAGGAAAGGGAGGGGGAGTCGAGGGATTGTGACGTGAGAGTGATCAGGGGGAAAAATGTTGTTGAGCGAGGACTATTTTTGGTGCTATAGATGACTGTTCAATCTGGTTGCTTATGTTCGCATTTGCCTGTTGCCAGGTCTATTTTTTTGTGTTGTTGATGAATGAGACATGACGAATGCGTCTATGATTGATGTTTGAGGGTGTGAAAAGGAAGATGTGTTATCTCACAACTGATCTGGATTAACGTACCACAACCAACCTCAAAGTCCATACTCCCTCACATCCTCCATACTCCAACTCCAACACGCCGTCTCATCATCCCCGAAATCTTTGACTACCCTCAACCCCTCCCACTTCAATCCCAATTTCCTCAATGTAGCCATACTAGCCTCATTCTTCCCATTACAGAAACCAAAGATGGCAATGACACCTTGTTCCTTGCCAACATAGTCAATCAGTGCCGTTCCAGCTTCAACAGCATAGCCCTTCCTCATATACTCAGATAACACAGCAAACCCAATATCCGGCGCTAGCAGTGAAGAACTCTCACCACGCATAAGAGACACAGTACCGATAGGAATACCAGGCTGACCATTGTCGAGAAGGGAGACTAGATAAATGCCGTAGCCATTTCTTTTATGATCGGCAATGAAGCGGTTTTCGATGAGTGTTTTTGCTGCGGAGGGTGTGGTTATGGAGGTTGGTTTGCCGCCGAGCATGGTAATGAATTCGGGTGTGTTCCAGAGGTTGACCATGAACTGGCAGTGGGAAGGATTTGATGGGTCCAGGTAGGAGATGGTGAGGCGGGGAGTTGTGATGAGGAAGTTTGGGTCTGTCATGTTTGCTAATTGGAGGGCTGCGTGCGCAAGATGTGTGTTTGAGAGTGTGGATTGCTTGGTAGAGCTGGTTGCTGGTGCTGCTTGCGTTGACGAATGTGTTTGCTTGATGATTGTACGAAGACTTGTCGTGAGTTTGGATGATGTGGTCGAGAGATTTGGCGCTATCACTGATTGATATCGGTGCTTCTGAGAAGAAGTTTCCAGTGTTGTGTGTTCCTCTTGCTGGCATTCGCTCGAGGTTTTAATGTACTTACCATGGTCAGGCGAAGAGGATTCCAAGCGTTTGCAGTGACTCATGATGAATCCTTCAGCAGCCACGGATTATCGATAAGCTGCTATTGGCTGATCAGTATTCTCAAGTCAGCATTTGATCGAATCTCGAGAAGATGTGGCAGCCTGAGGATAGGTGTCTCTGATAGGAAGGTGTAGGTGCGCAAACTAGTGGACCGTGCGTCGAACCTAGGCCTTTCAAGCGAATCGCAATAAGGAGCTCCTGGAAACACTTTGGACAATCAAGTGTTGAAAACATGTTATTTTGATAACTTAGGTATGAACAAAAAAGAAAAGTCGGTATTGAAATTTGACGTGGGCTGATTACACTATGATACACCACCAGGGGGCCTAGAGTGAATCGATTACTTCTTCTCCTCAGCCTTGGGCTCGGGCTTTGGTGTAGGGAGCTTGAACTGTAGAAATGGATTAGTAAATGAAGCTGGCAGCATTCGGATAGAGCTGAACTTACGCTCTCGGGTCTTCTGTCGTGTCCAGGGCCAACCTGCTCCCAAGCAGAGCTACCACCCTCGAAGTTTCTGAAGGCCTGGGTCAACTCAAGGGGCTCGACGACAATGCGCTTCTGCTCCTCGTCGTAACGAATCTCGGTGTATCCAGTAAGGGGGAAGTCCTTGCGGAGCGGGTGACCGTCGAAACCGTAGTCGGTCATGATGCGACGAAGATCGGGGTGCCCAACGAAGAAGACACCGAACAAGTCGTAGACCTCACGCTCGTACCAGTTTGCGCCGTCGTACAGACCGCACAGCGAAGGGACGGGAGTGGCCTCATCGGCGTAGGTCTTGACGCGGATACGGGCGTTGTGGCGGACGGAAAGCATGTTGTAAACGACCTCGAAACGCTGGTCGCGGGTAGGGTAGTCGACAGCGGTAATGTCGCTGATCTGGGTGAACTCGGCGGCGGTGTGGTACTTGAGGAAGTTGAAGACGGGGAGGACGGCGTTGGGGGCGATGTAAATGACAAGCTCGTCTTTCCAGACCGAGAACCTGCATGGAGCGTGTCAATGCTGTTGCGTTGGCGGTAGAGAAAGAGTATACGCACTGCTGGATGTACTTGGGCATGCAAGACATCAAGTACTGGCCATACTGGTGCAAGCTGTCGGCCTTTTCTTGGAACTTGTCGGCCGGGTTGACAATGGGAACATGGAGACGGCCCTGAGCGCTTCTTTGGGCGTGCTGATACAGAAATCAATACTCGATCATGTCCGTGTGGCAATTGCATGTGCAGAAGGTCGTACTCTCATGTTGGGCAAGTCGGAAACATCGGCGGCGAGCTCCTTCGCGCGGAGGGCCGAGGCCGAGAAGGCTCTGGTCGAAGGGGCGACATTGCGCGAGGCAATGCGCAAAGAGCGAGAGGCGGTTTGTCGTAGGGCCATTGTGTCGATGTGTGGTATAATTGACAATTGCCCGTGATACAAAGCAGGAAGGAACGATGATGACCACTCCAAGACGTCCAAAGCTCGGCCAATCAGAAACAACAGGCGTGGGTCTTGGCACAGTCTCCCTTCTCAGTTCTGGCAGAGCAGTTGCTCTTTCCCGCGGCCGCGCTGTTACACTACCACAATTGCATCCATCACTTTCCAATCCCCAGGAAGTTGCCTGTCCTTTCTTTTCGTTAAGTAAAAGCACCTGCAATTCCTCATCCGCATCTGCGCGCAGTTTTCTCCCTCCGCCCTCATCCTCCAACACCACTTCCGCACTCGCAGTGGCACACACCATGTCGCGGACACAGCAAGATCAGTTCATCGACGACGATGAAGAAGAGACGTGCCCTCTCTGTGTCGAAGAGTTTGATTTATCAGATCGCGGCTTTCGACCATGCGTCTGTGGCTACCAGGTATGCTATGCGCTGACACTGAAACAGCTCCTTGCGCCGTCTAGCTAACCAGCTCCTACAGATTTGCCAGTTCTGCTACCACAATGTCCGCAACAACATGAACGGACTATGTCCTGCATGTCGACGCCCATACGACGATGCAAACATAGAGTTCCGCAAGCCTGGCCCTGAAGAGTACACATCCCCGTCCATCGACTCCTCCAACCACGACTGACATGCATCACAGGGAAGCCCTATGGAGAGCCAAACAGGCTGCTAAACAAAAGAAGCAGTCCGCCGCCGCCCAAAAGGAAGCTCAGAAGCGCGAGGCCGACACCCTCTCCCGCAAGCATCTCGCCGGCCTGCGCGTCGTGCAAAAGAACCTGGTTTATGTGACTGGTTTGAGCCCGAGCGTGCAAGAAGACCGTCTGCTCGAGACGCTGCGCGGCGACCAGTACTTTGGTCAATACGGCAAGATTGTCAAGATAGTCGTTAGCAAGGCAAAGGACAACATCAACCCGCAGTCTGTCGGCGTCTACGTCACATACGCCCGCAAGCAAGACGCCGCTTCTTGTATCGCTGCTGTCGACGGCTCGCAAAACGCAAACCGTGTGTTGAGAGCTCAATTCGGTACGACAAAATACTGCTCGGCCTACCTTCGCAACGAGCAATGCACCAACCGCAACTGCATGTTCTTGCACGAGCCCGGTGAGGAGAATGACAGCTTCACACGCCAGGACTTGTCTTCCATGAACGTCGCCTCAACCCAGCACCCGCAAGCTATGTCGCAGCCCACGTCGCAACCTCCGCCGCAAAGCCAACAGCCTGTTGCTGCCGCCCACACGCTCAGCCGACAAGACTCGCAATACATCCCGCCGAGCCCTAGCGTCGAACATGATGGTCCCGCTCTGCCTTCGACCGCAAGTTGGGCATCCAAGGCCCCTCAGATGAGCCGTACTGCTAGCAGCCGCTCTGTCTCACTCGTGATGCCTAAGGAAACAGTCAAGGAAAAGCCCAAGCCTGAGCCCCAGCCTCAGCCCGAACCCGAACGCGAACCATCGCCCATCGAGCCCGAAGAACCTCCAACTCCCAGCCCGCCACCAGCTCCTGTCGCTCCCGTCAAGAAGAAGCAGCCAGCCGTGGAAGATCCCTTTACACACATGTTCAAGGCTTTCCAGTCTTTCGACCTCAAATTCGTTCTCTCTAGCAAGACCATGGAAGAACACGCGCTGGACTTTGACAATTTCCCCTCGTTGTTTGATCCTCACGGCGGTGCCAAGAGACGCGCAATGAGACTTCGTGAAGAGGAGGAAGACGAAGAACGTCGACGCCTGGAAGCAGAGGCTCAACTTGCCCAACAGACTGTCAACAGTGTCGAGGATGACAACGGTCCTGAGCTTGGTGGTAGCATGCAGCTCGGTGGTGAACCGGAAGACACAATGGGCCGTGGTCAATCTCCCCAGCACGCCATCGAGCCTCCTTCGCGCACAAACTCGGTCATCGATGGAGGATTCCTTTCCAACGAGCTGTCGAATCTGAGCATTACAGCTCCCAATCTGACTGCCCTGCAACGCCAGCAGTTGCTTCTCCAGCAGTTCAAGACACCCTCCGCCGCATCCACTCAGCCTCCGTTCCAGCCACCACCCGCTGCTCCGGCTGGTCACGCACGTAATGTTTCACGATACACGTTCGCCAACGACTCCTCCTCGGCCTCAGCTGCCGTCAAGCCAGTGGCCAATCCCAAACTCATGAACCAACAATCTTCCATGATGCCCTCTCAGTCTTCCTTCCAGCAACCTCCTCCAGGTGGATTCTACAGCAATGTTCAAGGCCCTCCTCCTGGTCTCAAAACCACTGGCACTCCTCCTTTCAGCGGAGGTGGCATGTTCGGCCAGGGCCACGGGTTTGCGACAAGCGGTCTCGGTTATGGCGCCAACTTGACCGGACGCAACCCTAACGATGAAATGATGAGAGATCTTTTGCGAAACCGCAATCTCGGCGGTGGTGCCCAACTTTCGGATGCCGCAAAGCGTGAGTACTTGTTTCCTTCTTTCTTACATCAGCACCCCACCAGTTCTACCCCAGTCCCAGCCCCTGGTCTTCTGAATCTTCCTTATGGCATCCAGCCTCAAGGTTTTCAGGACGCTGCTCAGAAGCCCAAAAAGAAGGGCAAGAAGCACAAACATGCTAACACTTCCTCCTCTGGAGGTGGTGTAGTTGATGTAGCAGACCCCAGCATTCTTCAGGCCAGATTGCACCAAGCCGGCCAAATCGGAAACCAGGGGCTTTTCACTGGTCAGGGACAAGGTGGGTTGCATAATGCGTACAGCAGCGCCGACGCCGGTGGTTTCCGCAGATGGTAGACGACTACCCCTCCCTTGATCCTGTTTGATTCTTTGTTTTCCTTTCTTTCCTTGCTTTTTTTCTTCCTTTTCTCGTCATGTCCATTTACTCCCCATGACTTTGCTACCGGCGTCTTGATTTAGGGTGGAAAAAGCGAGCACAGCATTGGCTTTGCCAAAAGAGACTTTCTGAATCTCATACCTTTGGCGTTTCGGGTCTTATTCGTCAGCTTTGGAGTTGTCATCGATGCATTTTGCCGCTGTGGCTATATGGACGGCAGGAGTTTTCTCGTTTCCTTATGCCCCTCACGTCTCTGCAACGTTAGCCACCTTCTTGTACGTATCTTCTTACCTTTGATGTCGCAGATTGGTAGATTAACAAAGTCAGTGTCTGCCGTCTTGCACCTATTTCTCTACTTTCGTCCGGCGTTATTGTGTGATTTCACATCATGTATACTAGCTTTTCCATCTTGCGGCGCTCGTCTACCATCTGCCGAAACCAACTGCTACTTGTCGACGTATATACAACGAAACTTTCAGAACAGTGCTGACTGGAGGTATAGACATTTCAGACATTTCATCTCTTGGTGGTGCCGCTCATCTTTCATCAGACCTATTCGACGAGCCTGGACGATCGACCCCACCTGTGCCGCCAGGTCTGGAAGGTCTCGGCCAGTCATTGCCCCTTGATATTGACGACGAAGAAGAGGGTTCGAGACGCCCAACCCCATCAATTCCCCCAGGCTTCACAGCCCCAGTCCTTCCCCCGCTCAAGGACGAGTCGACCATCTCCCTTCCGACCTCAAGATCTAGTTCCAGAGCTAGTCTCAGACGTGGCAACTCCCAAATCTTACCTGCAGTGCCCGTTCTTCCCGGAACACCTTCTCGCGCTCCCACGCCTTTGAGACACGAGACCAGACCTTTTGCTGGTATCCTCGACGAGTTCGCCACGCCTACAAAGCGTGGAAGATCCGAGTCTCATCTTGCTAATGTCGAGTATGCGGAAGGTAACGACGCTACTCCTGGTGCTGAGGTTGAGGTTCAAACAAAGGCGGAGACCAAGGCTGAAAAGGCTGAAGCAAAGAAGCTTAAGAGAGCGGACAAAGCAGCCAAGAAGGAAGCCGATAGACTCGAGAAAGCCGAAAAGGCTGCTGCCGCTGCTTACGCCGCCGCCGAAGCGACTGCTCAAAAGAATGCCGCCGAAATGCTTGAAAAAGCAGCTGCTCAAGCTAAGGCTGCTGCCGCTGCTGCTGAAGTACAGCCAGCTCCACCAGGCGCCTCGAAGGACGAAAAGAACAAGGCAGCAACCAACACTGTTGATCTCGTCAAAGACTTGACGCCTGCCGAAGCGGCTGCTGCCGCGAAGTCGGCTGCTGGTGAGACCGTCAGTAAGAAGAAGAATCCTGGAAAGATTGACATAACAGCCGCTGTCCTCAAGGGAAGCGAAGTACCCACTTCCGTCACTTCCACACCGGTCAAGTCTGAGAACATCCCTCGCACGTGGGGCAACATCACTACATCACGCCCTCAGAGTCCCAGCATCGCATCAGATTCGGCCAAAAAGGTGACTGCTCCTCGCACTCTGCGCCTCACGACAACGCAGGTTGCACCTGCGCCGGTTGTTGCCACCGCCATTCGACCGAACGCTACTGCAGCCTCTCGCTTGCCCTCAAGACAACCCAGCATTGCTTCTATTCCACCTCCCGGCACTCCCGGAAGTGAGCACATTTCGGACGACATTTCCGTCACTTCAACTTCACTTTCACGTGCCAACTCACCGCCTCCAACTTCCAGCAGAGTGGGCTCCGCATATCAGCGCGCGAACACCAAGAGTCAACAGAAGAAGTTGCGTCAAGAGAAGGCCAGACAGGCGACTGAAGAAATCCTGTCCAAGGATATCAATCAGCCCATCACAGAGCCCATCCACGAGGCGATCACCAGTCGCAAGAAGAAGTCCAAGAGAGACAAGCCAGCAACACCTGCCGCATCCACACCTGTTGCGTCCACGCCAGTTCCCTCACGTCCTGCCTCTCCTAAGATAAAGGCCAAGCAAGAGGAACCCCCAAAGGTAGAGAAGCCCGCCACTCCCGTCAAGGTCGAGACTCCTCCCCCTCCTCCACCTGCTCCCGTCACCCCGGTCAAAACCCCTCCACCGCCACCACCACCAGCAGCGCTGACTCCTGCCTCTCTCATTGCAGAACTGCGCAGTGAACACGGCACTATAGCCGGCGCTTTCGACGCTTTCTTCCGCCCTTTCGCCCAAACCGTTGCCCACTACAAGCCAACTCAAGCACCCACCCCCGCCGACCTGAGCCCCGACAACGCGATTCCTGCACACATGCCTGAGCTCAAGAAGGAGGATATCGAGATCCTGCTTTCTGGCCATGCCTGGCGTCCCGTGACCGAGGAGCAGCAGCGCCTTTGGGAACGTCTCGTCATCTCACCTACCGGAACCATCATCCGCCACATGGAGCCTCAACTTGAAGATCGTTTCCTCGCAATGGAAGCCATGAACCGTCAACTCCCCGAAAACCTGAAGTTCCACCCCATCCAGCACAGCAACACCCCTACCGATCTTGACTTCCCCGCTTTGGACATCGCCGCTTTGCGCCGCGAGTTTGATGGTGCAACCAATGGCAACCGTCACCGCAGCGCCAACGCCATGGAGAAAGCTGTCGAGGAAGGCAGCAAGAAGGGTAGCTTCCTTGTCGACACCGCTGGCAAGTACGTCAACGAGTTCATCATGCCTCCTGTACCACTCAGCCCTCCTAGTGAGAAGGCCATCAAGGAAGAACAGCAGAGAGACAAGGGACATATCGTCAGCGTTGAAGACTTGGAGCGTAGACTGGCCGAGGCTAAACGTTTTGCCGACGACAAGGAGGCTGGTCTGCGTCGTCTCGTGAAGAGAAACAGAAAGGTTATTGGCCTGACTCACTAAGCGAACGAATTGCATTTGACGAAACAGGAAAGGCAGAGGTCACTCGGATCCCTCAGAAGAAGAGATTGGCGATACAGGCCGAGCATAATACGTGGTTACTGGCGTTTTGATGGCTCGAGATATCAATTCTAGAGGAAAGAAGAAGGAATGCGCAAGCATCAATGGTCGTCGACAGATACAGAGTTCTTTCTGTCTCTCTGGGGCTTTTGGCATGAGGTTAATTTTCGTCCCATACACTGTACCATCACCAGCACCATAAGTAGCATTGCATCGCACTCGTTTTCCAAGAGAAACGAGCGAACAACTCATGTATCAATAAGACATTTCGTTGAGATCTTCTCATTCCATCATGTGATGCGTGCAAAACAATTGTGATTCACTCAAGTTTGGGAGTATGATTCGCCTTCGTGATATCCTGCCTGTTCTACTCATGACGCACTCACTGTTGGTCTTCGGATGGCTAGATTTGGTTGTCCTCTCGAGAGTACGAACTCTTGAAGCTCGCAAAGTAATCCAGTTGCCACATTGAACAGCTGAACCAAAGCGAGATCGAAATTTAGAAGAGGATTGGAAAATGCTCAATGCTTGCAGGAGGACCCTGCCTGTTGAGCTCTTTTTCGCCAAGACGCCAGCTTCGCTCTACCTTCCCTGTCTGGCGCCCTCTCTCAATCTCATGCTCCTTACGAAATACTTCATCAACATCTCATGCATTTCATTTCAAGACACCAATCCTCCTGAATGACTCGAGTCGACGTCCCCGGATAGCCATCGCATCGATGCGCTCGCGGAATCATGTCCTCCCGCTCCGTATATTGATGCACACGGACTGCCGAACAGATCACGGGGATTAGTATCCTACGCCCTACTTTGATGAATACAGTGGTCTTTGCATGAAACATAATCGACGATGAGCTGAATACCCACCTGTTCAGTCAACTACGTTCGGACAACAGTCAACGGCCACTATTGAGCTCTGGGTGGTGACCAACTTCCTCTTTGCAGCACACCTTCGTCTTGTATAGGCGACGATGCAGGGACTGGCATTTTCAGGATCTACATGGCACAGCACAACGATTTGCCGCTCTTAGCGACGAATTGCAATAGGTGGACCGGCATTCGAGCAAGGATTATGGCCTGATGCCTAGCAGATCGGCCGAAAGGATTGGCTATACATGCGGCTTCGATGCCGAAAAGCAACATTACCGATTGATGATTTCAAGGTTGTCTTCTCAGCTCGCAGCGCTTCTGAGGTACGTACTGCAAGGTGGGTGGCGTATGATATGGAAAATGCAGTCAGTGTTGGTTAGTGATTGGCTGTCGAAGCGCTTCGCGCTCCTTCCGCATGTGCATGGGCATTGTTGCCTCATAAGCATGCACTCTCCGCATGAAATCGCGTGTCGGGTCAAGCCATTGCGTGCACGACCATCCCAACCCTCACATTCCAGGGTCTTATATGATTTATCACTTTCAATTGCCGCGAGCTAAACTCAGATTGGTTCGAACATCAGCTTCACCGTACTTGTGCGGGCAGCGCGGCATACGCGACTAGGACTTTTGTCAGCGTCAACCATGAGCCACTCGTTATTGATCGCTCAAGCTGAGTGTGCTGTTGGACTGGCAAGATTCCAAGACTTAAGCTCGATCTCAACCATAACAAAAGCCATGGACTGCCTGCGACGGACAAACAGCAATCAGACTTCTCTTCAACATGTCTGACAGAGGCTGCCCACAACTTGCAATGGAGATCCAACTGGAAATACTGGAGTTTCTGGCCGAAGATGCTCGTCACGAGGTCGCAGAACGCCAGTATGACGATGCATGGCGCTGCTATGCTCGACTTCTATTGCCCGCCATTCTTGTCAACAGAGAGTGGGCGCTTCGAGGTACCGATCTTCTCTGGCGCGAGCCATTCACTCCTGCCCTGGCCAAGATACGTTCAGACAGGCGACAAATTTATGCCGACAAAGTACAGAGTATCGGACTTTATCTCTACAGAGCCGATCATACTGGATGTCCCGCAGCATTTGCCAACCTGAAATTCCCGAAATTGAAGAGACTGGAGATAAACTCTTGCCCACCATGGCTCATGCTCGATTTACGTCCGTATCTCAGTGTAAGCGTTACCTCCTTTATGATGGTGGAATGTCGCCATCTACCTCGATCGATGCTCGATCTGATAGCTTTCTGCTGTCCCAAGCTTCGGGATGTCCATGTTGACTACGATCGGGACAACCAAAGAGACGAGCATTTTCTCAAGTTCTTGCAAAAGTGCCGACAAGTACGCGAGCTTACTTTGGGATCTGAAAATGACCTCAGCCTTCCTGTTGATGTTCTGGAAAATCTTGTGGCCGGGAAACAATTGCAAGTACTTGATGCTCCACGAAAGTTCGTCTCTCATCACTCGATTGCTACCGTCCTTCAGCAAAATCCACGAATCAGACCATTCCGCAACATCCGGAACCTCTTCCTGAGTATCGAGTCGAAAGCACTGGCGCCATTGCTTTCTGCAGCTGAGTTGCTGAAGGAGCTTCAACTGACCTTGACCGACTCGGATCATGATGTGTTCGGACCCATCGGCTGTCTGCCTTGCTTAGAGACCGTCGACCTCTGTTTCTCTGCGCCCAAACGTCTTGCCATCCAAGAGCTACAAGCGATCTCGGGCTTGTCACGACTCAAAGATCTCAGTATCTACAGGCCCACGAGAGGTCCCTATCAAGAAGAAGGAACTCTGTTGGTCGCCGAAGCTTGGACCGACGACGTCTTCCGTTCTTGGATATGCAGTTATCCTGAGTTGAGGAAGCTGCAATTTGGCGTGAGCCCCTTGGCTAGCCATTGGATATCGGAGACAAGACTCATCGCCGAGAGCTGCCCAAAGTTGACCGAGTTGATCATGGACGGTATACATGATATTGGAGCTTGGAAGGTCTCGTCGCAACCACTCTTTCCACAGCTTCGGGCGCTTGAACTTGGTCAGATCAAGCCTTGGCCTTTCTGCATGAGGTATGTTGACAATCAGACTATTGAACCTTATGTAAACTGACAACAATCTTAGCGCTGAAGAGACTGAAGAGCATGCTACGGGTATTGCGCTGATGATTCATCAACATGCACCCAGATTGACGAATCTTCATGTTGGACGGGACGACCTCGGGACCGCAGTTGAGCATGCTTACGATGAGCTGAAAGCCGATTTTGTGGTGACCGATGCTGTGATGCACAGCTGATGAGTTGTCCTGACAACAGAAGATCCCATAAGAATCTCAGACTTCAAAAACAACGTGACACCGCGTTTGGAGCCATTTATAACAGGAAGGAGGCACCACATGGTTTTGTTCCTAATGCAAATGATCTACCAATGCACTGCCTCCGGTGATTTATCCTTTCCCAGGCTCACTCATCTAATTTGAAGTCGTGCTTAAAACCTACCTGACTTGAGTAGTAGACGCCTCCTGCATGCCACTATCATCACAACCATGGACAAGCAACTAAGAAGACAGAATTCACACTGGACCCTCCATAACATCATATCTACCCACAGAGCATCTACGACATCGACCTAGGCAAATCATACAAGAAGAGCAAATCGCAGTCAACCCGTTGTAATCCTCCCAACACCAGATTATGTCTGGTTCAGGCCAACTCTAGCGTAATACACCTGAGCAGCAGATAGTCCGGTCTGCACCATCGCAAAAATCAACCCCAACCCCCCGATTATGAACACGGCCCAAAATGTCCACCACTGCATAGGGTTCCTCCGATCCCTCCACAATAACCAAAAACTGCTTGGTTGTTTCATCTGCAGATACGCATTTACGACCTCCAGCTTCCTTCCCAGAATCGGAAAGTCCTGGTTCAGAATGTAAGCCTTTTTTGGTTTGTAGCTCCATTGCGTAAAAGGCCAGGGCTGAGTACAGAGACATTTCAGTAGAGGATCAGGAGATTCTTTTGAGCGCGCGGAGGATATTTTTTTGGTGTGAAAGAGGGAGCGGGACTTTGGGGTTGTGGCGAAGAGGAGATGGATTGACAGGAGGATTTCTTTCATGTAGTCTGCTTCGCTCGATATGCCTTGTGACGTTCCGGACACGCCTGCGAAGTCGAGACAACTGCATCGTTGTTTAGTGCGTGTCTATATCTCGGGAAGAATGGCAACTGACCTTTCCAGAAGAACCCGGTGTGACTGCTCGACTCCGACCGATTCGGAAGGTATGTTAAGTAAACAGAATGTTGGTCTTTGGAAGATGTACAGGGTCCGGGACGTGGGGTCGAAGTCCAGATGGGCAGGTAAGAGATCTGTCCAGGCGATACGGATGCGGCCAATCTTGGTGAAGACAGCTGCATTGAGCTGTGTGCTCGGGACCGGCGAGGACTTCATTTCATCGTATGAACGCGGCAGAAGTTCTCCGAGGTCTAACAGCATGGCGGAAAATGGACGATTCACTTCTCGTGCGTCTATAGAGTCGAATCCGTAGGCCGAAAATGTGTGGTCACCATCTGATGAGATTGGGTTGATGAGGAAATTATCCTCTTGTTCGTCGCATGGAAGTGGTGAATATAGCATCGACATTATGCCGAACAGTGTAAAGACGAGCTCGGTCGCGAGTCGGTGAAGGCCTTGATCATCTTCTGTAGAGATCTTGATCACATCTTTTTCGAGAAGCCAATCAACTGCAGCAGATACACTGGTATTTGTACTGGTGGTCAGGAAGTCATAGAGATGTCCTACCATCTGGAGAGACCAGATCGGTTTATTCTTTTTCGCTTCAGTCGAGAGTAAGCTCTCGAAACGTTGCAGACGCGGACGAAGTTCTGCTTGTAGGTAGCAAATGTGTTGTTTGGTGATGTTTTCGACAAGGCACTCCACGAGTTGAGTATCTCCTTCGAACTTTGACAGGAGGTCGATATACTCCTGGCTCTGAGACGCGGCAGGTTTGACGGATCTTGTTAATCGTTTTTTTAAGTTCCAATGGGAAATGTATCGTTGTGGGTGTTTTTTCCCAGCTTCAAGGTCAAATGGCTTTTTTTCTGAAGTCATGGTCGCTGTGTAAGTCGATGTTGTGTCCGAGGGTGCACGAGAGCAGGTGACATGGATATAACACACCCCGGCTGTTTCTGTCACCGCCATCTCTGGCGCTTGTGGTGACCAAGTCTTGCATTGCTGACTGGTGATAGCCACCTCCCAAGGCGCAGCCAAAGTTACTTAGGGTCTGTATCGAGCGAACAGTTACTGGCCCACGAAGCACCAGATATCCAGGTTTATCAGCGCCTGTGGACATCGTGGTTGGCTGGCGACGTGCCGTTCTCGTCAGACGTGCATGGCCCCAAAACCGCAGTCGCAGCTAATTAGCCTACAGTCGGCGCTTGATCATGGAAATAATCGCAAGGGTTTCGGCTGCTTGAGATAAATATGGAAAAATCTCGCACGAGGCTGTGAAAGAGTAGCGCGCAGTATCGACTGGCGCGCCAGCACACCAGAGTGGTGGCTCTGGCGAACGATGCTTTCCAGACAACAGCGCGAGTACGCCGCAGGTGTGAGTGCGCTAACCGCTAATCATGTCGGACATCGTCATATCACCTCTCTCTCATCAGATCAGTCCGTAGATCTCGTGCCTTGTAGAGCTCATAGTTGCCAATTGAGAAGGTTTCAAGCATGGTAATTGGCACATCTGCTCGAGCGTGCAGTCTCGAGTAGAAAGGATTTTGTGGCGGAGGCTGACGTCGCGAGCCTTGGCAGCTTTGTGTAGGTCACTAGGTCGCAATCTTCGTTGCCACATACAACACATACCTCCCCATTGGTCCTGTACAGTGACTCTCGAGTAGAGATGCGCAAGTGGCGGAGCGTCCGTTACTGCAGCTCTTGCGAGTATCGCCGCAAGATGTAGACTGTTGACTCCGCCGGTCAACATATTATCATACCGCGCTTAATTCTTTTATTTTCACATCGCAACCATGTCTTTGCCATCGAGATCCAAACCAATGATTAGAGCTATCAAATATGACAACCTAGCTGATATCGAGCAAACACTCAGCGCTGTCTTCAGGGATGCATCACTCGAATTCGAGGAATTGAAGAATATCTCGACGCGTGATGAGATGCTCAGAGCTATCCGCGCGCTGGGCATTTTTCCGGAACACAACATATCGAGTTGTAACGCACGCGTCGATGGGATGGCCCAATGCATTGCAAACCTAGTCGCTTATGCAGGTAGCGTCATTGAACAGCCGGAACTGTTGAACCACCCACAATGGCAGTCCATGCTCTGGGCTGGTATGGTGGTGTTTTTCAAGGTATGCACTGCGATGAATTCTATCTAGGTAGTCTTGCACTGATCCATTCTCAGGTACTTCACAGTCGAAACTACAATGTTGAGCAAGGCCTCGGGCTGGCAGAGGTTCTGATTGTTGAGTCAGACCTCTTGTGTCTCAAAGTTCCCGGAGCACAGTGTACCAGAGACACCAGAAGCCGAGTTATCCATATCATAGCAGAGATTGTCATTACCTTGGGGGAGACAGTCGCGATGGTATGGAAGGCCGGACGACAGCCCTCCCGACAAAATCCGCGACACAACCCGCTGCAACAACCACTTGTCAGCACACAGATTGGACATTCAGAAATCGAGCGTTTTCGCAAAACATCAGATCGCATCTCAAGATTTGCGAAAAGCATGGCACTAACCCCGACAAAGAATCCCGCAATGGACACAGCAATTAAATTGAAGGTGCCTTATAGTAACATTACCGAAGACATGCTCTCGTCGAGATTCTATGGGCGTGACGACTTCCTTCTACGTATGAAGAGTGCTCTGCAACTCGGGAGCCGAAGTCAGAACTTCCATCTCGCACTACACGGACTACCTGGCGTTGGCAAAAGTCAACTAGCATTGCGTTATGCCCAGAGATTCAAGCAGGACTACGACATCATCATCTGGACTACAGCAGTGACCCAACAGAAGATCCGAGAGACGCTAGCTCGTGCAGCACACAACATTGGTATTCCTGGAGCTAAGTTGGAGAATGATATCAACGAACGCGCCCAGAACATGCTGTCATGGCTCGAGACCACAGGTAGATTGAAAGCCCTGTCGCTGTTTGGACTAGACTGACTATCACGGAAGACCAGAGATGGCTACTTATATTCGACAATGTTGATGATACCGAAGTTTTAAAAGACTTTCGGGTGCCTTCAGACAACGGGCACAATCTGATCACTAGTCGTGACCCCAAGAGTGGAACGAGACCTGTGAGAGAAGGCATCCCGGTAACTGCTTTCAGTTCAGACGACGCCAAAGATTTCTTCTTCAGCAACATCAGTGGAGCGGCAGGATGGAAGCAAGGTTCAGAACAAGTAGGAACCTTGTTGAAAGAGTGGGATGGTCTGCCTATGGCTCTTGATCAGATGTCAAGTTATATCCGCGAAACCCGGATACCGTTCAAAGCTTTCGCAGCAAAATACGAGAAACATCGTCGCCGGATACACGGGATACACAGCGACTACGCACGAGAATGGGGTTACACTAATACTACAGCAACTGCTTTCAGTATACATCATCTCCAGGACGACGCACGAAGATTACTGCATGCTATGAGTTTTCTCGACCCAGACAACGTCTTCGACGAAGCTGATCTTGAGGATGAGGGCCAGTCAGTATTGCTCAAGATCTTTCCCGATTCGATGTCGTAAGCACACTCTACTCATTGAAAGCCCTTCCGCTGACGCCGTACTAGATACTTTGAGGCCCTCGAGGAACTGTTGAGACGTTCCCTGCTGCAAAAGGATGCACGCGGTCTCAAAGTACATCGCCTAGTACAGGCAGTTTCTTTTGACGATATGGATCCAGACAATCGTCATGAGATGTTTGAATGTCTGCTTCGGCTGGTGCGTGCTATCTATTCTCAGAGCACCATGGGAAGTTCATTACGAGACATATGGGAATCCTGCGATCGCTATTACTCACACGTGAATTATTTGCTTGAAAAATGGAAACAGGTTCAGGACCAGCCAACTCCTGGAGAACAGATCTGTCTCCAGGAACTCATCGTCGCATGCACATGGTCAGCTCATTTGCCATTCATTATTTGTGTATGCTGATGCATAGCAGGTACATGTTTGAACGAGGCTACTTTTCGGAAGCAGATCGATTACTTCAAAAGGCTGATGCTTTGGTGGAAGGCGATGAGACATTCTCTGCTTCGTGCAAATTCAGCCTGGCAGGCGTTCGCAATGAATGCAACAGAATCGTCGAGGCCAAAGTCTTGGTCGATGAAGTGGTGACGATTCACGAAAGGGCACTTCTTCCGGAAGATCCGACGCTTGCCACCACCTACTACTCAGCTGGTATTGTTTATATGGAATCCGGCGATTTGGCTACGGCTCTCCGGTTTCATGAAAAAGCCCTGAAGGTCTTGGAGCTGGCTAACGACACTGACGAGACACAAGCGGTAGCAACCCATGTGAACTTGAGCTACTGCTACGCACGTATGCATGATGTAGAGAAGGCTACCGAGCATGCCAAGAAGGCACTCGATCTCAGTTCGAGGTCTGGAAAGCCTTCAGATCACTACGCAGAGTAAGGCAGAATAGACGTTCGTCGGTCGAGAAAATTTCTGACTCGCACAGGGCACTTTTCAACATGGGAAACATATGCCTGTCAAAAAATGAACCAGACGAGGCCTTCAAACTTCATCAGCAAGCACTTGACTGTCGTATAGCTGTGATGCCTACCCACGATAAGGCTGGATACTCTTTTCACAAGATGGCGTCCCTTCATGAGGCAAAAGGCAACTTCAGTGAAGCGCTGTAAGTCCGGGATCACCACATATCATTACCCTCACTAACTACTACCCCAGCGAAATGCTAGATCTCGCAATCGGAATCTTCGAGCGCGGGTTCGACTGGGAGCCAAGAGTGGCGCGTTCGCAGTACAGGAAGGCAATGGTTCTCGAAAAGCTTGGGGAGCATGTTGCATCGGAGAACGCACGCAACGAAGCGTTGAGGCTGCGTAGCTCGATCACACACTTTCCGGTTCAGATTGAGGAAACTGATGAGGCGTTTGATGCACTCATATGTTCCTGGTTTCGATGAGCGCGAAGCTATTGAACCATTGACGCGGTATATCTGGTAGCGTATGGATGATGTTTCAAGAAATACTGGAAACTACTCCTTCCTCAGACGTACTGCACTGAATATCCACTAACCACCTTCGAATGTCGAGCAGGTACACCCACCAGGAGGCTTGCCGCAGTACGGGCACTGTTTGTCGAGCTGAATAATGTCATCGACACTTGCCGTTTCAGTGTTATACCAAGCTCTGTCTGGATATTTTTTGACGATCACGGTCGACAAAGCCTGTCTCTGCTCGTCCTCGAGTTGTCCTCTCTCAGACTTGTACCATGTCAAAGGTCGATGCCCTCGATGATCATGATTTTCTGAATGGTGTTGCGGGTCGGACGGCACGGTGGTCTCTTTGATGGGCCAAAAAGCTCGCCATGGTTGCACCTTCTCGGTCCGTGGAGAAGGCTCAAGGGACTCGTCGGCATTATTGGAGTCCATGTTGAACTCTTCCAGTCGTAGCAGTGGCACTGGGCTTTCTTAGCATTTGCCGTAATTTTCATAGGGTTCAAACTCTCTCTCACCAGTGAGGCACTTTCGATCCGTGACTCCGTGGTCGAAGTTGCGGATGTTGAGGAGGGTTGAGATTGCTGATAGCCGGCATCTCTGCGTCTTTAAATTATCCTCCAAATTTGCGGCACCCAGTCATGATCGGACACGTTATCTGCGTATCATGATTACAGGACACGCCTGCATACATCACGCATGACCCCGCTCTCGAATCCTCGAAGCATTGCGCTGGCACTCTGACGACAACGATGACATCCTGTCATTATTCCACCAGCAGTATCTTATCATCTCGTTCTAGGACGGTGATACGTGGAATTTGGAAAAGGGGGGGTCGACCCGTTCGAGGATCCCTCGTCGCAACTCCTCTCGGCTCTTTGTACATGATTCTTCTCGAAATCCATCAGCCTGCCGCCCCAACATCACATCTTGATCGCTCCAGCTCGAAATCAGTCAAGATGAGAATGAAAGGTAAACTGAAAACGAAGGTTTTATCGTTTTTGTTGGGCCCGCTGACGTGGGTAGATTCATTCGACACCGATGGAAAGAAAACTTTCACCGATTACGAAGCTGCAGGTGAAGACTGGCGAGCCAACGATACTGTTTCGACCATTCTTCGGCACATCGCACATTCTGAACGTTGGGAAAAAGAGAAACCGTTCTGCCTTAATCTTCCCCTGCCAGAGGGCCAGCCCAAAAGCAACTTCATTGGATCCAATCATACTGACATTCCCATCTGCAATGTGCGTGGACGGGAGGGAGATTTCAAACTCGATATCCACGGCTTTGCCTTCACCAAGTTGCCTGTTTTCCAGGCATCTTTTGAAGACACAGATGAGATCGAGACGACTTACCTTGCGGGGATGGAAGATTTCTTGAAGAGGGAACTTCAGGCCGATGAGGTGTTTATCTTTGATTATACGGTAAGAAAAGTGTTCTTCGTGGTAGTCACTGCCTCGAGTGTAGTACTCATTTTGCCAGAGACGACTAGTACAATCATTCGGATCGGACTACACAGGAAAGTTCTATAGACCGCCTGGTACGGTGGCTCACGTGGGTCAGTTATCATGAAAGCAGCGTATGACAGCGCTGACAGTCTACAGACCAAACCCCAGGGGCTGCTTTGAGGCGAATGCAGCTCCATTTTGGAGAGGGGGGCGAAGACCGGATCAAGGGCCGGATGCAGCTCATAAAGTTGGTCATACTCCGTGCCGCAACAAAAGCTGGCTTTGTCATGTTTTAACCCTCTCTAGTGTTTGGCGACCAACCTTTGGACCACTCGAGGACTGCCCAATTGCGGTATGTGACTCGCGAACCTTGGAAGAAAGCGAGCTTGTCGCAAGTGACCTTGTTTATCCGCATTATGTTGGCGAGAAATACGACGTCAAATACTCCAGTCAACATAATTGGTATTACCTTAGAGGAATGATGAACGACGAGTGCCTCCTTATCAAGAATTTTGATACAGCTGTGGACGGACGCGCCAGATGTGAGTTTGCCAACTCGAATTTATGAGCAATGACTGATGACGGTATTTAGTCTGTGCACATTGCGCTTTCGTGGATCCGACAACCCCTGTAGGAGCTCGTGCGAGAGAGAGTATAGAAGTGCGAGCCATGGTGTTCCATCATGGGCCCCAGAATCTTCAGTCGATATCGGGCGGTTAATTATGTGGGCTGTGAGAAGGTTTCAATGCGGGACAAGTGCCGTAAATTTAATAGCTGCTATGAATGGAAGTATGTTGCATAGAATAACTACCGTCAAGCCTCAAGCGATGGGAAAAGCTGTTCTGCCTATCTCAACCATTGTAGGTCTGTTGTCGTGATTCAAAAAATCAAGAACAAACCTCATGAGCGCCAGATCGGTTCCTATGCAGTCGTAAGTACATGCATCAATGGCGTGGTCGAAGAGGCATACCTTTCGCAGATACAATAGATACTGAAACCGGAACTTGCTCCTGTAATCCACTGATCTCGGATTCAATTGACACTTGGCCAACTGTATCGAATTAGCTTGGTCTGGAGGAAAAGATTGTGACGTACTCGGGACTACAATGTTTGGCAGTCCTGCAAGAGACGCGTGCAAATTTGAATCGAAACCGAAATAGTCTCTCTCGGCAGGTTCACTAAATCGAAATCAGTTGTGACAGGACAGTCAAACTAGGAGTTAGACAGACCTCATATATTCATCACGGCGATTTGTGTTGAACTTGGGCACGACCATGATGGCGTGGTTGTCGTCTTGGAGTATGTTACGTGTGAACCATGCATTGTGGACTTCAACCCGATATTCTGCTTCTGAAAGTTCCTCTTCGGTTCGTTCCTCGCCGGATTTCCTGGTCACTTAGTCAGGAGCCCACGATATCTTGAAGTTATAACTCACCAAAGCCACTGTGTCACAGGGCATACGTAAGGTCTGCGATGAAACTTCTCTCGATAATCGTCTCGAAAATCTGATGCAGCTGTCCAATAATCATGCGACAAAAGTGTCATGAATGTCTTCACGTTAGTTAGCTAACCACTTTGCAAATGGCCTACCTGATTGCACTGACCTTCCCAAAATATTCATCGAATCCATATGCTATCGAGTCTGGCTTTGTATCATCCCAGACATCCGGAATGGCTGTCGAGACTACGTGTGCCCGAGAGAATTTGGCCAGGCCATCCACAAACGTACTGACGAGTTCATTAACTCTGTGGTCGCTTTCAACATAGTTTCCAGGAAAAGCTATGTGATCGATACGCAACTTCTGTTGTTCTGTGAGCAAGAGTCTGTCGGGCTCGAATAGCACACACTGACCGAACTGTAAGAAGAGACGATGTCCACTGCATGGCTGACAAACGTGTGTAGCTTGTTCAGATCACGACCAAAATAGCCCGATCTTTGAAATCGACTGAGTGCGTAAGCGAGGTTTGAAGAAGGCGAACAAGATTTGAGAATAGCATCGAACTTACGGACAGGGTACAATCGCGTGCTCCTCCGTACTTCCATCATGGGTAGGGCGCAGTCCGAACAGTCCTTGCGCAGTAGCAGGATCTCTCACGGATCCTCCAGCTGTTCTTCGTCAGCAACAAAAAACCGAGACATGCAAGAAGATATACCATCTGTTCCGATTGTTATGTCCAGGAATTCATAAGCGGCCAATGCCGCAGCACTGCCGGTGCTGCTCCCAGTAGCCACCAGATACCCATCTGCTCGACAATTCAATGGATAAGAGTAGTCAATCCAGTCTCCACAAACCTCTTGACTGCCCCCAAACTCGACGGTCTTCGCTTTTCCTAGCATTATGCAGCCTTTTTCGAGAGCCAATTCAACCGTTCGGGATGACTTCTGTTGAGCAGGATATAATGAACGATAAGCACGATTCCCACCTCCTGTATGAACTCCTTCAAGGTGGAACAGATCTTTCACGGCTATGCGAAATCCCGCCAATGGTTGTGCTCCGGTAATCTGAGAGTGTAGTCTCGAGGGTATGGCCAAAGCCAAGGTATGCGATTCACCAACGTTCGCAGCCAGTGGTTCATAGCTGGTCATTGTCAACAATTGCCTACCTGATGGGGCTGCCACATACCGTAACTCGTGCACTTGCGACTGGACAGTAGTTAGAACAAAGGCTTCCTGAATGTCCGGCTCTAGTCGAAAGGCTTTGAAAACACCGGCATTATTGGCGAAGTGGGGGCCCTCGTGCAGACAGTTCAGGTACCTGTGGTAAGTGAACACCACTTTACATCCATAAGTCCCCAACAGGTGCAGGACTGATTCTGTTATGTCGCGCCTGGAAGAATAGCCATTGAGCAGTATGGTCGTCATTAAATTGTTGGAAGTCACATCCTTGTCGTAAGAGAGAAAATGATCCAGCTTTCCTTTTACAAAACCCTCTGTCAAACGATTATTGCGACAGTCCAGTACGACTACAGGGAATACTTCCGAGACTGATCGAGTGAGTCGGATGGGTGACTGGTTTGATATTGTTAAACGTCTCCTTCAAGCCTGATAAGTTGATATGAAGCCTTACATCAGGTTTCTGTTGAATGAAGTAAGTCTTGTCTTCATGATGTATCACAGTCGATATACGGCATGGTTGAGAGTCTGGCGAAGGTGGAAGCACTAGCTGCCAGTCTTCGTCCAGACACATTTCTATGTCTTCTGAACACTGAGGCGCATGTCCGGTATAGTATTTTCGATTCATGGGACGGATTGCAACTGCCAGGTTGCACTGTCTCCGGGCGCTGCGAAAACGGAGAACAATAAAGTAGACGGGCTCTCAGCTCAGAGAATCGTGCGTCGAAATGCGGGGCTGGCTGCAAGCATGATATGTGGAACGGTTGCCTAACCGACCGGAGGGACTGCATGATGCACTTTTCGCTATTGGCTGGTGATACGAAAGTAACTGCAATCAATTCGTTGGATCGCCTTTGGGCAGGTCAGGCCTCACGGGTATTTCTGGGAGTCGATTCTTTGCCCTAAGGCACGGTGGAGCACGAACCAGTAATTTACCGACCAAGCAGCAAAGAAACTTACTAGCCAATGACACTGTATCGACAGACCAGTAAGTCTAGCTTATCTTGTGAGCATATATGCGATCCTTTCCAGGCCACAAGACTCTTGGGTATGCGTAGTGAATCACATGTCCACACGAGGCTTTGATCGGAAGCACACTCTACCCGTGATACAGTAAGCATAGATGACCGACTGCGCCACTGTTGAAGACTGGACTATTTTTTGCCACAAAACCTCACGATTGTGGTTGCTTTGAAGGCAGAGACAGATATGCAGCCCGAGGGGTGCTGGGCTATTATGAAGCGAATGCGGAGTACTAGTCTTGCGTATGGCTTGTAAATGCATTCGAGGCGATGATCACTCAGAGTAGGTACAATGGATGCTCAACTGACCCAGTATGGAGGACATCTAGCCAGAAATTTCTTTTCGAAATCCGAACCATCTCTGCTTGTGTGTTGATTCCTGATTCGAAAAGAGAACGTATCTAAGTCGGACGCTAGCGCTGAGCGTTTTCCAGCGCTCACTGCTTACTCATCCCGCACGGCCGCGACGTTCGATACACGATGCGACATTTCAGTGCTGTTAGATACCTCTTGTGCCGACCAATCTCACATGCGAATAGGGAGATGAATCAGGAACAACGTGGCATTCACATGGTATACAATGACTAAATGACGCCTCAGACTCGCAAATCGTTACGTACGCGCTCTCTACGAATCTTCAAAGAAAGGGCTCTCTAGTCCATCCCGCACAACCACAATCTCTTCATTATGCACAAACACAATACTGTGATCCTTCATGATGCGTGCTCTCATCCCAGAGTTGCCACTTCTCCAGATCGATGGAATAAAGAAGTACTTCTGGATATCTCCTGCTGAGGGAGTGTCATCGAGCTTCACCGAGCATATCCAGCCTGTGGTAGAGATAAAAAGGAGATAGGAAGAGTCGGACTTGCGCAGTGTGCCAAGTGTCATCTCGATGTTGGGTATGTCGGCAATGTGTCGGATGAGTGAGGGGGTCGAGGGAAGTTTGCTGTTGATGTTATTCGACAAGAGCGAAAAGTCCAGGACAGAGATTCTGGTGCTATTGCTTTCGCCGGGACCGTGCGATAATTGTGAGTTGTGCGTGAAAACAAGATTGTTGGACTTGCTGATGATGGAGACGCTATCGACGTCCAGACGGTCATGAGTTTGTTCACTAGCCAAGGAGGGCGGATCGAGAGACATTGGCAAGGCCTCCAGGTTGGTCCAGCTATGCAAGCTTGGTGTCGAGTTTTCGACCAGAATCAATCGGGATTCATCTGATAGATCAAGAAGCCATTTCCATGAGTCTGTCTCATGTCTCTCGTGCCTCTCGTGGTAAGCGACAATCTGTTTTTCCCTGATTGACCAAGTTGAGTCCGCTTCAGGTGATGAGACTAGCAGCTTTGAACCATCTGGTTGAATTACCATCTGGCTGATGGGGACTCCAGGTCCAAGCTGGTCTCGGAAGAGAAGCTTTGCACTCCAAATACCACCAGAAGATGACGCAAGCTGCATCACACGGAAAGTGCCAGATGAATCTGCACTAACCAAGATCTTTGCAGTCAGGTTCCACTCAATCTTGGTGATGGTCTTGGAAGTGCCCTGATGCTTGTAGAGTGGCTGAAGTGTCTTCACGGGACCATTTAGACTGCAAACATCGACATTGCCATTACTTCTTCCGCAAAACGCGAGTCGGGTCTCGTTGCAGCAGCGCAAAGCAGTGATGATGGCTAGGTCCTCAGCTCGAACCAGTGTAGCGTTGTCGTCAAGAGGGCATAAGGAGCCTGCGGGTTCACTGGAGTTTGAATCGATATCCCGGCTAGCAAGCACAGCAGGTTCCCACAAATTTAGCTGGCTTACTCGAACATCAATGATGTGCAGGTTGTCGCTGGTAAACACCAGGTCGATGGCTGGATCCTCACGAGGTCGAACGCGATGTATCAACTGGAGCGACTCAAAGTCATAGAGGTTGATACCGCCGTCGTTGTCGCTTCCTGCCAGTATACGTCCGTTGGGCGAAGAACACAGCCGATGAACTAGCGCGTCGACACTTTCGAGCTCTTTGCGTGTTTTTGTGCTGTATAAAATCATTGTTCCATCCCAGTAGGCAACCGCTACTAACGACAGAGATGGATCGGGATTTAGAGTGACAGCATGGATTGCCTGTCCACTACTGCGCTGCATCTGCTGATGAGGCCTGACACAAAGACCCAAAGGCTTCCATGGATCAATCGACCACAGTTGCAGTGGGCGGGATTTGTAGACAATTGCCATAATGTTCTGCTCGATGGACATCTTGACACCTTGTGGAGGCGCCTTCGGCATATTTGCCTGTCCGTCATCAAGTTTGGTGCTCTGCCAGCTGAGCTCCTCGTCGAGGTGTATGCTAGATGTTCGCCACATGGAAAGCACTTCTGCTTCAGTTGCCGCCATCAGCTGCGACTCGTCTTCTCGAAACGCCAAGCTGAGCGTTCTTGACGTTGTCGAGATGTTCCACAGTTGAGTTTTTGTAGCTACGTCCCACAAGCTTAGTCTGTTTAATGAGGCTGCGGCAAGAAATTTCGATGAATTGCTGAATCGAAGAATCTTGACGGACTCGCCATGCATCACATTAGCATATTCCTCGCATGTTGCGGTCTTGTAAAGCATGATCGACCCATTTTCAAGTCCTACGGCGAAGTGTCGGTCCATACACGCCAGAGCGGTGGGTTGTCTCTCACGATATAGTGTGCTACCGGTCCGGTCATCCCAAGCAATTGTCCAGGATCCTATCAATTCGATTCCGTTGTGGCCTTGTCCATGCTTCTTGTAGATTGCGGAGCTGTGCGGACAGAAAGGAGTCATGAGAGTGTGTATCGCTGCAGGGTTCTCCGATAGACTCGCACCAAATTGTGTGACCAGACGAGGCAGGTCCACAACCCATTGACTCAAGTCATCTTGGATAGCGTAAGGATGAATGGATAGCGTGTTGAGGTATCTAGAAAGATGTTTAGCTGCACGGACCACGGAGTCCAGTCGTCGCAAGCGCGCCAGCTTCTCGATCCAAAAAAGCAGACGCTTATGGAAGAAGCTGGAAACGGCTTCGTATAGCTCGTGTGAGGTCGGACTAGCTCTGGACAGATGATAGGTAAAGTTTACACAAGCATAGGTGGTCACGAAGGGTTTCGGGAGTTCCACAGGAGACTGCATTGCGCCGGTTCTTCTTCTGGCATACGCTTCATCCGACAAGTGTTGCAAACATGCCAGTGCAACAGCGAGGTTGGATGTACCTGAATCCATGCGGAAGTATTGATCGCAGTCCTCGCTGATCAGAAACACCCGAGCGGTAGAGTGCGCGACCTGTATCCTACCGAACTTGTCGATCTCCAGAAATTGTCCGCACAAATGCTGCAAGTCACGGCTCAGGTCACGGACTAAAGTCATGCCTGCCAGCGATACGACTTCCTTCATCTCGTCCACCGTCAGCGGTTGTTTGGCGCACATTGCCCACGTCAGCATGATTTTGGCGAGAGCTTTAGAATTGGACAACAGCAGCCTAGAGACGTCGCGAATATAGAGTTTTCGAAATTCTTGAGGAACTTCGCTCAACACCGCGCCTATCTCTTCGGTAGTGTTGACATCTTGTAGCTCTTTCATCACGAGTTTAGTCCATAGAAAGCTGCTACCGGATTGTTCGACCACCTTCTCGATCAAAACTTGCCGGTCATTGTCATCGCTGGCAGGTAATCCATGACTTTGCCTTTGGACATAGAGACGTATATCGGCAAGGCAGTCCTCCGGTTCGATGTGCTTGATAATTACTGGTAAGTTGCCGAAAAGATTGCTCAGGGATTTCGAAGGTCGACTGGTGACAAAGACTTTGAGAGGAATATTCTCGTCGATCTTCGAGATTATGGAGAAGTACTCATCAACAGGGCCACCATCGACGAACTCGTCCAAGGCATCCATGATCCAATAGTGACTAAGAAGCTGTGTTAGCGTTTTGGCAGACGAGGCGGTTAGAACATACTTACGTTTCCTTGAACTTCTGATGGAAAATGCAGCCCACAAATACACTCTGCCACAAGGAGCGGAAATTACGAGTGGTGAGTTTGATGCCTTGTTGGACCAGTCCGAGCAGGGCAACTCTCACGTCAGGGTTGACTAGAGCCATCTGATATGCCATCGAGCTCAAGAAACTTCCCAGGTTGGACGAAGAACTCTCGCCACCTTCAAAGAAGTAGTAGCAAGCTGGAGCTTCACGGAGTTCTTCAATGACATGTGTAGTCAGCATGGTTTTGCCTGCTCCCGGTGCTCCTTCCAACCAGAAATATCGTGGCGAGGGTGAATCGAGCCAGCTTTTGTATGATACCGAGTTCGTGAGCCAACTACAGGATCCCGCTACCCTTGTGTCGGGAATTTTGGAGAGCGCATCGGCCGGATCGGTTTCGATGCCCAGATACGTGCGTAAAGTGTCGAGTTGCGCCTTGATAGACTTGGATTCCGGTCTCATCGAGGATGACGCACCGATTTGGGTATTGTTCATCTGTCTTATGCCATCCATCGTCTTCGCCAACTTGTTTCGTACCGTGCGATAATTGGCATCATCCTTACTAGTGAACTTGGTGAGATTGATGTGGTCGGCGTTCAGCAGCTGAGGAACCTCTTCCTTGTAGCCTGCAGATCGTCAGGTATAGAATCAGGGCAACAGTCGCTCTAGACTCACCTAATGTGGCAGATTCTTTGTCAACTACAATGCTTCGAAATCCCATGCTGACCACAGGTTTTGTTTCGTAGAAGGTATGGATCTGAATTCCGTCATAGTGGTGTCGGAATTGATCGTGAAGGCTTGCTATCAGGTCCGAGTGAGGTCTGAGAGCTTGGACGTAGCTTTTGTTGCCAACCGAGAGCAATAAAATATTTCCCAGTATGTCCGCAAGCTCTGCACCGCGGTGAGGAGTTCCCAAAAAGTAGAACGAATGCAAGCGCGGTCTGGTATCAGAATACCTAGGGTCTGTCTGGAGGACAATGCAGGCCTTTTTCAGGACCAAGCCACCCATACTATGCGCTACAAAGATTAGGGGCGTGGCACGATTCTTGATCGTCGGATGATTGTACAGATCCTCGACAAGAGACTGCCCATACGTGTCAACGTTCAGTGGCTGAACGTTCTTCGACTTGAAATTAGGGTTTCTTGCTGTAAAATCGGCGTCGTAGCCGAAGCTGTGAATAGCAACCCCTTCGAATGCCCCATCATGAGGTAGCCATTTGTGCGGCCAGAAATAGTCAGGGTCGGAGTTGTGGGCCCATGTTGTACTGGAACCACCTCCTAGCCCGTGGATGAAGATGATGTCCGCAATGACACTCGTTGTGTCATTCGGTTCATGTAGCTTAATCAGGCCGAAGTGATTTTCTACCTTCAGCGGTTTGGGCGAGCGCAGTGACGGCTGCTTCGTTGTTTTCCTTTGCGATATTTTGCGGTAGATCGTCTTCAACTTCGAAGACACCGAGCTATGCGACGTGTCGCTGACGATGGACTTCTGTAAAGTCTATATTAGTCTTGCGATACACGTCACAAGCTCGAGAATCGCGCAACAGGGGCATACCGAATCAGATGTGTTCATGTCGAGATGTACAAGTAAGGCGAAGAGATTTTGTGGACTGTCGACGAGCAGCAGGTGCCGTGGTTATCGCACTGGTGCTCCTATGTGCGGCTGGCCGCAGCCGCAGTGGGTATCACATGCCTCCCTTGTCGGCAGAGGGCGAAGCAATTCAGCGAGCCAGACAAGCCGATCAAAAGGCGCCACAGACCCGAATGATATAGAGATAGGATTTTTGATTGGCTCTGTCCGGGACCGCAGCAGCAGCAGCGAATAATACACAGTACCTGTTAAGTTACATGTCAGTATGCACCCGCATGCGTGGCGACGGGCAGTGAGGATGGGTGCTTCGCAATGCCTCATGCATACAATCAATGCACCTCCGAAGGCACCGCCTTCTTAGATGTTTTATGTATGGCCAATCGACCCCATCAGTCCAGGTGTTGAGCTTAAACGAGCATAATGCTTGCAAGATGTGTTGTCAAAACTTGCCTCATAGAGATAAAGTGTCGACACATGGATTGGACGCCTGCCTCGGCACACGTGCCGAGATGGATGGAAAGGCTGGAGCCTGATGATCGGAGTGCCGACCCCGCTTCCATCGAAGTCGTCTGCTTGCTTGGAGGATGAGCACAAGGCATTAGGCATGGAATACGTCGATTTCGGGGATGTCCGACGAATACTTCTTATCGCAATAGAACCGGTGAGTTTTGATGAGCATCTCTGGTGAGCATCGCTAGATCTTGAGCGGCATCATTCGTCCCTGTGGAGAACCACTCATCGTCTTGAATGAAGGTTAAACGCACCTCGAGGCGGTCAGACGAAGGTAGTAGGTAGGGAAAATTTGCATCTCGGTACGCCTCTTCTGTGTTCTCAGCAACGCATTCACGTACTTGGATGCATTTGGTCAGCTGACCCTAGAGGCAGGCTTAGCTAAACAGCTATAGGCGGCACCTTTGAGTCTGCATATGCTCGAATTTCAGCTCGGCGTGACTGAACTTGCGCCAGCGTAGCGACCGATTTCATGATTGATCTTGAGCAGAGCAGGGAGCTGGATAAAAGACGAGATCGTGTCAGCTTCGCGTCTGCCGAAGTTTTTCCAGCGCTTGTCCCGCGATGTTTCCATCTACTCGGAGTGAAACCCCCGACCCTTGTCCCCAAAGCCATGATTCAGTTAGTCGAGTGTCTTCCTCGAGCCTTGATTGTCAACGCATAGCATGTTTGATCGTGTCGAAAGTTGAAACATGTCACGGCTGCCTAAGGCGCCCTAGGCACGACCGGTAGGAGCTCCCAACGTGTCGCAGACCACAACTTCCTTCCACCTTTCATGATTGAAATGCCACCACAAACAAAACTATTGATCCTAACACGTCATTCCCACAACTCGCTACGGTCTGGCATCAGGCTTCTTGCAGGACATGGACTCACCAATCGAGATTAAAGATGACTTCAAACTTCTTACTCCCACCGAACAATCTGAAGCAATGGCCGATCTCATAGCACAGTTCGCCGACCAAATGCTCGACAACAACAAACGTGTTTTCTCTCGTGTGCTAGATACTATTGGCGCTACAGACACAAAAGGCCACAAGACCCTGCACCTGGATATGCTAGCGACACACCTGGCAATGGAAACACCGGAAATCTTAGAAGTCAAGTCATGGAATAGTGATGACTTCGACTTACCAAACACCATCAGCTCTGTAGATGACTTCAGAGCTCAGTCTTGCCTAGGCAATATGCCAGGTACCCATCCGTGGAAGTCAGGTTCAAGCGACTACGTCACACGATTTTTACAGAGCCTCGAAACCGCTGTGCGCAAGAACGCTTCGAGAGAGTTGCTCGGCGACGCAGCAGAAACTCTCGAATTGCCAGCTCCATTTTGCGAGTTCTTTAAGCATACGGGAGGAGTGACTTATCCAAACCTCGACCGCCAAATGTTTGTTTGTAGCTTCGGAGACACGATTTCCAGTGCTCAAGAGCAGGCACAGCCACTGGAAAAGATGTGCGAGCGCGCCCCTTCGTTTGGCTTTGAAGTTGCCGCAGGATGGAAGGCCGGCGACAACGACCAGAATTCTTGGATACACTATCTACTTTGCAAAGAAGTCGATGAACCGGATGAACCGTGGGAGTGGAGAATCTTTATCAACAACATCAATTTCCAGGATTTTGGATATTATGATACTCTTGGTGATTTTCTTGTTTGGTATTCCGGTGCTTTTGATTGGGTGGATTGGGATGCTGTTCAGAGTCACGTGGACGATCTTTGTGAGAAGTGTAAGAGGGTCCTGGAGGTGGACGAGGGATGAGGACAACCACCTGCAGGTACAGTTAAAAGTTATACACAGCTCGGATTGCAGAAAAGTTTGCGTTGGAGAACAAGCACACATGTCCTTTTTTCCGCTCCAACTCAAGACGATGCTTCGAACTCATGCACCTTGACTCTCTGCGATCATATATGTATTACCGGAGAAAAATATGAGAACACGAAATAGAAGCTTCTTGAGATATTGCTAGTCAAGGGAATCATTTTCACATCCGACCCTTGCAGCTCGAACGGCAGATCTCATCGAATCGAATTCCCCTTTACATATGACAAAGTAAACTAAAATAATGCCTCATCTGAACCCATAATGAGTTTCATTGATTTGAATACGATAACTCATTCTATAAATCTGTGCGGAGGTTCATAGAGAATGGCATCTCACTCGTTTTCCGTGATCAGTCTACTTCTTCAAAACACCGCGATTTTTCGCCGCCTCATCGTGTTTCTTCTTGATTCTCTGCGCCTTGATTTTGGAGTTGTATTGCCCGTTGAATACATGATCAGCCATGACCATTATGTTGGGTCCGTAGTCTCTGTCAGTTCTCCCATCGCTCAGAGGAGTGGGTGTGATGGAAGGCACGTTGATATAATCAACACCGAATTCTTTGAATGAATTTTCGATCCAAGTTTTTTGCTTCTGCTCAAACAGGCAAACCAGACGCAGATATTCATCACCATCAAGCGAACCAACTTTGTCTGTTATTTGCTCGGTTTTGCCGACCCAATAAGGGCGACTGAGATCAGCGTAAGCGATTTGGCTCGGGGCCGCACCGAGCATCGATGGGTTGAGGTTCATGATGAGTGGTAGCCCTGCCCATGCCGTGTGGTCGATGATTTTATCCCTCTTGTCTTCTGTGACCATGGTGACGAGTTCTCCTACGCGGTCCTTGTCCAAGTGATTTACGGATATAACCCCACTGAACGTGAACATACTGCCGCAGACCCCACATTAGCGTTTTCCTCATCAAATCTCAGATGGACTGGACTTACGGTATACAATAGAGCCCATAGTTGGTCTTCCACAAGACGATCATCTTAAGGCAAAGATAGAGTTAGCGGAATTCTATAGGACAAGGGGCACACAGTACTTATTCAGCGAACGAGCTCACGGATTGAGTTCGACATGAATGAGTACGCTAACTCAAACAGTGCTATTCAATCACGCTAAGCAGCGTCACTGATCTGGTACTTTGAGCTTACTCACATAGCGATTCTTCGCGCCGACCCCTCCGTCGGAAGTCATACCATTATTCCCACCAAGTTCATTAAACTTGACGTCGATGTTGGATTCTGAGTAAGGCCTAATCGCGCGAATGATCTGACCAGGGTAGAATTTCTTCAAGTCCCAAGCTTGGTTGCAAGCCCAAACTCCAAGTGACACGTTGTCCTTTGTGCGTATGAGCCTCTTGCGTTGAGTTCTAATACCTCGGATCATTTCGACTTCAAGTCTGAAATCATAGCTACCATCTTCGGGAAGGCCTTGTGCTTTTCTCTCATCTATCACTTTCTTTTCTTTTGCGGTGACCCTTTTGGATTGTCGCGAAGGGCTTCCTGACATCGTCGCGCAGAAGCAGTGTCACTAATTGGGGAAAAATGTCGTTGCTACGGTTGGTAGAGCAAGAAGTTGGAAAGCACTTAACCGCCATCTCTTATACATTAACTCTTGAGTGCAGTAGATCCTTTGTTTTCTTTGTCGCCAATTCCGTTTCCGGAAGACTGTAAGCAAGACTTGATGAACGCTCAGAAAGGCTCTTTGTTAGGCACCGACAAGCTAGCTTTTGGTCAATCGAAGTTCGGATCTTTATTTGCATGGTTACCAGAGCTTGTCTTTTTGCATCCTCAAAAGAGGTCGGAAATATCACTTCCAGGTCCCCCAAGCTGGCATCCCGTAGATGAGATATTAGGAAAAGGGGCAAAATAGTGAAACACCAACGACTCATATATAGACTCTAGGATAGTTAGATTCAGTCAGGTTGCATCTCAGCTGTGAGTAGCATCCGGTGAGTGATTGGAGGACAGAATGGGCGGCAATGTATCTGTATCAAAGTAGAAAGGTAGAGGACGGAAATCGTGTCAGTTTCGCGCCTCGCGCCTGCCGAAGTTCTTCCAGCGTTCTTCTATCTCGCAATTTCCTTTCTCGAAACTCTCGGTCCTTGGCCCTACCACTCCGAGGGTGGTTACAGTACCTCCAGTCATGTTTCAGTGTTGAATTTGCGTGTTGAAGACTGCTTTGTAGTATGTCTGAAATGCGGCACGGCCTCCTCGGGCGCGACTGCCCAAGGCGCGGTCCCCTTCTGACGACCGCAGCTTGAATTTGGATATTGATCAGTCGCAATGCTTTTGACAAACGACTTGCTTATTCGACATTGCTCAATACTCGTTATGGGCTCCGGATCTTCAAAAGATGGGAGCTCGTCGGATGAAACTTACAATATTCACGGAGAGCTGGTCGATATACCCGAGAGTTTCGCGCAGGTGTCAATATTCAAGGCCTTTTGTCTATTCATATCTCCGTTGTCAAACCAGACATGATCGGCCGGCAGGCAAGTCACGTTACTTCTTCAAAAAATACCCCTCATCTTTCGTCGGCTTCGTGGCTTCCCCTGGTAAGCATCCATCCGCAATCTACAGTCAACTCATGATGGCTGGCCTCACTCTGTATGGCTATTATCGCTCGTCCTGTTCGGCCAGGCTCCGTATCGCTCTTGACTTGAAGGGTATTGCGTACAAATCCGTCTACGTCGACCTCAATAATGGCGAGCAGTTCAAGGACGAATACGTCTTGAAGAACCCGTCGCGTTCTGTGCCGACGTTAATGATTGACGACACCTGGGCCATACCACAATCAATGGCAGCTCTGGCTTACCTTGAAGAAGCCTACTCCAATTCGACTCCTCTGCTCCCTGGGGATGCGAAGTCTAGAGCGGACGTCCGCACCTTGACAGACATCATCGCCATCGACATCCAACAACCCACGAATGACAGAGTGATCAAACGTGCTGAAAGTCTCGGAGCTGATCAGATGGAATGGTCGCAATTTTTCACCGAGACCGGACTGAAGGCTTTCGAAACTGTGGTCAGCAAAACGGCGGGCAAATACTGTTGCGGCGACATGATCACTCTGACCGACGTTTGTTTGGTGCCTGCTCTGTGGAATGCTGAGAAGTTCGGGGTGTCACTTGAGCCTTTCCCGACTATCTGTAGAGTCTACGCTGTTTTGAAGGACCACCCCTCTTTCAAGAAGTCCCATTGGCAACAGCAGCCTGATTGTCCGGAGGAGCTAAGATAAGCGGACATCACCCCGATGATACTCGCAATAGCAACCTTTTCTGCTTGCTTCCATAGGCTGAATTTGCTGCGAGATCTTGAGTGAGGGACAGAGTGGAAGATCAGCCATTGATCTGAACATGTAAGCAAGACGATCACAGGTCTAGTGAAGTATTACTGAGGCAGACCCAAACTCACAAGAGGAAGGATTGAGGCGCGGAACGAATTCCGTGGTAGTGACAGTTTGAGCTCCTTACCCAGCCTGTCAAGCGGGGGTGAAAGCTAAGCCGGGCCGCCTCCGTGTTCACACCATCCCCAAACAACGACACGCAGATCTTGAAGCAGATAGTCAGCGACACCCCTGCTACTATTGCTTCCAACACCATTGACTTTGTTTTTTCATTCTCATCGATCATCAACATGCCGGCTCTCACGACAAGGGACTCGATTGTCCTTAAATCACTCTTCGACCCTGAGGCATCGGCGACACACACGACAAAACATGCATCATCACAGACATCACTACCCGGGATGGCAGAACATCAATTCACCATATACAGATCGACTGAGCTCCAAATCATCTCTCAGCTGCAAGAAAAATCTCCTGCTACAGGCACAGCTCAAGACACTATCTATGAGCTATCATCGCTGATCAAGGAGTCGCCTGGCTATGCCTCTGCATACATCAATCGCGCACAAGCAAGACGTCTGCTCATCCCACTTGATGGTCTTTTCACGCCCGATCACGCTGAAGCCAGCGAACAACTACTCAAAGATCTCCAACAAGGCATTCAGCTCGCCGAACCAAAATCATCAGACCAAGAACCGTCAACACATCAGACTACAGTCCTCGCAGCCGCTCACACACACCGAGGCTTTCTGCTATTGAAGATCGCCGACATCATTCGCAACGGAGAGCAAGTTCATGGCGTCAACGAGGCGGTCAAGTCGGCTTCTGCTGAGACCATCGAGGAGCAAGCAAGCAGGGACTTTGCTGCTGGAGGCCAGTATGGAAACAAGGAAGCACGAGAGATGGCCGTAAGAACGAACCCATATGCCAAGATGTGCGGTGCCATCGTCAAGGAGGCCCTGAAGAAGGAGCATGAAGAGTGGAAGGCAGATCAGCTTTGATCAAAAGACCCATGATATCTTCATTGGGGCAACAAACGGCAGGCAGGATTCGCTGTCTACTACGTCGAGGGCTGTGGCTACATCGAGATCTCTGCTCACGCGGAGGCAGTCGAGCAGATCTTGTTATTAGAGGACTCTTGCAATGCTACAGTCATCCAATCATATCTCTTCTCCTTCTAATGAAGTGCCTTTCCATACCATTTCACATGCTCTCATTGCTTTCGCCTCACAGTCTGTGACGTTACATCTAGTCAGTGACCACTATCGTTGAAGGCGGAACACTGCCGCGTTTGAGAAGCTTGTCGCAAGCCCCTCATTTTCCATCATCCTTCCAAAGCTCTATAGGGAATCTGTGATCCGACAGAAGCTAACGGACCGTCTTCCGGCTCACTATCTGAGCTCCTGGTCACGAAGTGAGATATCTATAATAACATTGAGGTCATCAAGTGATGATTATTATTATATAACACACGCGCTCACTTTTGAAGCAATCCGACGTAAACACCACCACCACCAACAAGTGTCCACCAAGCTTTCTTCCTCGCACCACGATAATCAACACAACAACCAACACAACACCAACCATGGCACCATCAGCCATCTCACCCCCTCGCTCACCCTCCCCATCCCCTGCCATCACCCAAGCACAAATGTCATCCTACCTCAACTACGACCACGTGCACTGGTACGTCGGCAACGCCAAACAAGCAGCCGCATACTACATTGCGCGCATGGGATTCGAAAAGATCGCCTATCGCGGCTTGGAGACCGGGTCTAGAGGACTCGCCTCCTACGTGATCAGATGCGGCGGCGTCACATTCGTGTTGACTTCCCCTCTGCGCGGATTGAGCATGTTGCATGATGTGCCTGAAGATGAGAGGGAGATGGTGAAGGAGGTGCATGCGCATCTGGAAATGCATGGGGATGCTGTTAAAGGTTTGTGGAAAGCGTTAGAGGTGTTTTGTTCTCGCGTTGGAATGTTTACTGATGAGATGTTTGCAGATGTGGCTTTTGAAGTTGATTCGGTGGACGCCATCTATGACGCTGCTGTCGAGGGCGGTGCAGTTTCCATCCACGCACCAAGAGTCATCCAAGACGGCAAGAACGGCTGGGTCAAGACTGCCACCATCCAAACCTATGGAGAAACCACCCACACCCTGATTGAGCGTCAAAACTACACTGGCGCCTTCCTCCCTGGTTTTCGCCTCGAGCCCGCCATCAAAGATCCCCTGAACCTACTCCTTCCCCCCATCACCCTCGACGCCATCGACCACTGCGTCGGCAACCAAGACTGGGATGGCCTGGAAGACGTATGCGCCTACTACGAAAAAGCCCTCGGCTTCCACCGTTTCTGGTCCGTCGACGACAAGACCATGTGCACCGAATTCTCCGCCCTCAAATCCGTGGTCATGGCTTCCCCCAACGAAGTCATCAAGATGCCCATCAACGAGCCCGCCGCTGGCAAGAAGCAGTCGCAGATTGAAGAGTATGTTGACTTTTACGGTGGTGCTGGTGTGCAGCATGTGGCTCTGCGCACTAGAGATATCATTACCGCGATCAGAAACTTGAAGGCCAGGGGTATGGAGTTCATCAAGGTGCCCGAGACTTACTATGTCGCTATGAGAAAGAGATTGGAGTTGGCTGGTATGGTGCTGGATGAGGACTTTGATGTCTTGCAGAGTCTGGACATCCTGATCGACTTTGATGAAGGTGGTTATCTCCTCCAGTTGTTTACTAAGGTATGTTGTCAAGCTTGCTTGTTGTGGATTAAGAAGAAGACTGACTGGTCGTGATAGCATCTGCTGGACCGCCCTACCGTCTTCATCGAGATCATCCAACGCAACAACTTCGAGGGCTTTGGTGCTGGTAACTTCAAGTCACTCTTCGAGGCCATCGAGAGAGAGCAGGAAATGCGCGGCAACCTGATCTGAACTCAGTCACACCCGACCCGCGCAGAATACACACGATGACATGCAAGAAAGCTTCTCAACCCCAAGTAGATTCGCGGAAGACGACAAGATTCAAGAAGAGTCTATAACGACACGACGGAATGAAAATGGCTGCATGAAAGAAATCGAGCTCAAGTGGTAGCTAAATTGCTCCGGCCTACGAACTCGAAAGGAGAGATAGATGGCTTTGAGCTCGAAGAAATGCTGACATGAAGGAAATCGATGAAACTACATACACAGAGACTCGGAAAGTCAAGCTCGGTAGAAGAAATGATAATCAAATGCACTCTTAACTCATTATTCGTGCCTGCCACACTAAGCACGATCTGCAGGCATGTCTAAGCAGGACCATTGCCTTGCGCTATTCCGAGTACAATTGGTCACATCTGTTATGTGATAACAGCCCTTTTCAGTGTGAGAACAGGTAGTAAAGGGGATTCCAGTCATCAAGAACTCTTGGTCTCCTGGCCAGACCAAATGTGATAGTACGGTATCCCTGGAAAATCAAAGACCAAAATCCATTGACTATATTTGGAAGGAGTAGAGACCGAGGGACGAGCGTTGATGCTCGACATCGCAAACCCTGTCAAAGCAGAATACCAACCCCGCTTAGTCGTCAACGGACTCAGCACCACCGTCAACATCTCCGAGCTCCGTTACTCGGTTTTTTTCTTCGAGCCTTTCGCTTTCCTCCTTTATGATCCTCGACTTCACTTCCTTAAGCCAATCTTTCCAGTCTCGTCTCCGCGGGTCGAATAAGTGGGGGACTTGAACTCCATAGCCCGTCCATCTGTTGTTTACCGCGGCTGTTCATTCGAATGAGTATCATCAAGCATATCGGCATTCTTGTTTCATACCAAATACACTACATGTGGTTCTGTATTCATGATCTTGATTCCTGGAGTGTATGTGATCGTTGCACATCAGGCAGAATTTCTGATGGCAGGTCGTGCAGTCAAACCTGAATTTCCACTTCATACAATTAGTTCGGTACGTTCGTTCTATACCAGGAAACCTCACCATGTTCATTCCACACAGACTGCACTCAAAATTGTCGATTTCGTTGTAATCTGCCACTGCAGCATCAACACTGGGGCCATCCCCTGCCGCGAGAGCAACTGTTTGGCTAGTTGTTGGTCCACCAAGACCATGCATCTCGTTCTCACACTCCTGAAAGATCCAGTCTGATGAATAGTGTATCGATATGTCCCATGGAGTCCAACTTCCCGGCGGATGGGTTGTCGTGATGATTGACGCCTTCAAGCCACTATTTAGAAGCTTTTGCACGATATGCCGATTGTGTTCCAAATTTTCGCTTGCGCATGCCCAATGCAAAGCTGTCCATTCGTGTTCTTGTTTGCTGGCTAATTGCGGATAATGCTGTAGCAGGAATTGTATTTTCTTGCCGCCTCGATGTTGTTGCAAAGCATGATCCAGGATGTTCATTCCAACTGGAGTTGTAGCGGTCACGTCCGCACCTTGCTTGACAAAGTACTCAAAAATCGCGGTGGTCTTATCGTCGAAGGGGTTCGCTTGTAGATGGAAGAGAGCATTCATCCCACGAGCATCATTGATCTTGAGGTCTGCTTTGAACTCTTCGCAAAGCATTCTTGCCATGGCCAGTGTTTCAACAAGCATCAAAGGAACCATGCAGTTGGGAGGTTCGACTTCGTTTACATCAGCGCCTGCAGCCAACATTCTTCTTGCCAATTCGATGTTGTCACGAATTACAACTAGGTGTAACATTCCAGTGCAGACTTTAGACATGTCTGTTATCGCACCCCTTTGCAGAAGTAGGTCAATGGCTGGTTTGTTGTTGTAAAAGGAAGCATACGTCAAGGCTGTCCAGGATTCTCTGTCCGTCTCGTGGATATCAAGGCCTTCTGACAGTAAAAGGTCCAAAATTGAATTATCTCCATGATGTACCGCGAGAATGAGGGCATTCTTTGGCCTTGCCAGATTTGGCCAGATTGTTTTCAAGGAAGGAACATTACACAGTTTAGTTGCCCAGACGAGCCAGCTCGACGAGATGGGTTCGATATGTCCATCCTCGTATACCGATCGCGAGTTTAAAAGCCATCGAAGGCGCCCGTCATCAACGCCCAAGAGTTGGTCGATCCTTGTCCGCAAACCGGGTGGCAGATCAGCAGAGCCATCTATTGAACCTAAGACATGCGTATCAAAATAATTAGCCGCGTAGACAAAGTTGTCGCTTCGTGAGTCGATGTCTGCAAGCAGAAGCAGATCGATGCAACGGCAAGCCAGAACAAAATCAGCTTGGTGTCGATCTACTAGGTCTTTCCAATAGCCTCCAACTCCCTTGAACAAGACCTTTCGCAGAAATTCATCGACGGAAAAGTGTATGGGCTTGACTTCGGACCATTCATCAATGCTCAACAGATTTCCACAAGCTTCGGAGACGTAGGCTGGCACCAGTTTCTTCGATTCCAGCTCCTGCAGAGTAGCGGATGACGACCCCAGTAGCGCGAGTGCGGGCAGCAAAAAATCGCCATAGATAGATTCCTTTGCATAGAGGACCCAGCGAAAACATTCCATGGCAATCTCTCTATCCCCGAGTGACTGTGCAGCGATTCCGTCGAAGATGCGCGCGTATATCTTAGTAAGACCTTGAGGAAGGTGTGAGAGCGCGTCTTTCACATAGTAATCGGTTCCTTTTCTGCTGGCTCTGCAAAGCTGATCTAGCTGAAGACGGACCCACAAAAACCTGGTACCATGAGTCGAGTCAGTCAGAGCAGAGGCGGCACAAAGAGATACTCACATGCCGTTTGAGTCCTCGATTAATTTCTGAATCACTTCTTCGAGAAGAGTCTCTTCTTGAATATGCAGCTCAAAAACAGTTCTCCGTCTTACTACTTCCTCGCGGACAAACTTTATGATGTCTGGTGTGATCAAACCGGCTTCGAGCTCGATGACCGGCTTTCTGAGGAAACTGAAGTACGAATGTATGTCACCTTCTCTTCGACTGCTCACGAAGAATTTGGTACAAGAACTCGTGACACCTGATGCATCGGTAACAAAGTCCAGTATCGCTGGTCGTTGCTCTTCCGGACACTCATCAAGACCATCAATGACCACGAAGATCTGTTGAAATGACCGTGCGACTTCAACAAACGTTTCAACACTTGAAACGCTGGCAGGCTCTCTTGCCTCTTGCTTAGCTTTCGACAGCATATCGGGTACGGATCTTTGCTGTTGACAGAGTTGCTTCAGCAATGCTAAGGTCAAGGGAACAGCCCCATGGAAGGTTGGATCAGTGAAGCTAAAGTAAGCAAAGCAGAGGCCTGTCTGGTTTGCCGTTTGATTCTTTTGGAGATGATTGATGACATGAGACCTTTGCGTCGTTGTATCAGTATGGGACAGTCTCGAAGAGTGACGGAGTCTTACGCTAGGACAGACTTCCCTGCGCCAGCTGAATGGAAATCAGTCATCGAATGCCGATTTTAGTGATCGTCTACACTCACGTTTGCCATGACACCACAGTAGCTGAGAGGTCGTCGCCTTCTCCCAATACGAGAACTCTTCCGTCTGCAATAACCAGTCGCCAGTCCCTTGATGCTTAGTCTTGAAAATCTCGTTTTGCTTTTGCTCAAAGTTGTGTGGCGACAACCAGCGTAGAAATTCTTCCCTCGCTTTCACTATGCGAAGTCAATAATGCTTGAGCGTCGCTACATGACCGCGAAAGGTGCCCTACCTTGCTCTTGATCTCGATGATCAGTCTCACGTTGCCGCTCCCGCGTCTCGCGCTGTTGTTGCTTCTGCAGCCGCTGCTGGATCTCACGCTCCCGGTCTCGGCGATCTACTTCTGTCGCGGAAAGCAAGGTCGCCCCGGCTGCATGCAGCAGATTCTCACGATGATGGTTCATACGAGCCTCTATCTCGCCAAAACTCTTCTCGAAAGGCTCCCATTGCAGCCTTAACAATGTCTTCCAAGTTACAAATACTTTCTTGTTTCCTTCTTTGTCGAGAAACATGTCACTGGTCTGCTTGCAAATATCCAATAGGTCACCATAAATAGTTGTGAGCGCACTGGCGATGACAGGTATGTGGACTGATTTGACATACTCCTGTAATGGCATCATGAGGTCGGAGATGTGATCGAGCAGTGTAACCAGCTTGTCGAAGAACTCGGAGAATCCCTTGGCCAGGTCAACGATCAGTCTCACGCCGCCAACAGGTATAGATGCTATGCCAGGATCGGCTTGAATTGCGATAGCTACGCTCCCCAGCAAGCGGTCGAGGAGTCCAAGGAACTTGGACAACTTGTCCGCATGGCGACGGAAAAGTGAGTCCGACTTGTGTTGGTCATTTAGCTTCCTGATGTTAGAAACTAGGTTCTCGTCTGTGATGGTGGCAGAAGCTTGACGAAATCTCTCCTTGTCTTGCTCTGGCAATTTATTGAGATGGTTTTGGATCGCTATGAGCAGGGCAGGATTGGCCGAAGAGGGACATGATGTGGCAGGTAGAGGAGGAGAATTGATTTGCTGTGGAGGTGGTGCGCCTGAGATAGACACTGTTGGGGTGACCGACGAAGATGGGAACAACTGCGAGGTCTGCGGGGGAGCGCTTGTCGACGTGCTAGCAACCGGTGGACGAGGGGAAACAGCCCTCCCTCTCCCAGGTAATAAACTCTTCAACCTGTCTCTTCGTCTCTGAACCGGCGGGGTCGTTATCGTTGGCGTAGACATCCTCAATCAAACAAAGCGAGATACAGAGACAGTCGAGGAGGACATCTGACAGCGGGATCAGAAGCACTTATCTTTCCATAACGAGGGCTGTGTCAGACGCCAACACATGCATGATTTTGGGGGCCGAATTGTGATGAGGACCAATAGCTGCTTCGAAGCGCCGAAGGATTGCATGGCACAGCCGCGAATTGTCCCGCAAGGCTTCATCGACACTCTGTGGTACAAGTGATGAATAAAGGAGCACAGGAGCAACTCGCTGATTGATGATGCCGATATCCTGACGCGGAATTCAATGTTAGATGTCGATGTCAATGATAGCAAATCAACCAGGACGCGACTAAGGAAGCAGTTGCAGACAAAGCCTCAAGTCTTGTCACGTAGACTCGAAGCGGGATCAGCAACACGCGCCTTCCACCACGCTGTAATCGAGGTCACCGATAGATGGAAAGTCATCATGACTTTGCTGGTTGCTTACGGTATCCCACTGCCAGGACGCGAAACTTGATCGCGAATAAGCAACACAGCAAACCAACGCAAAAGTGGCTTGAAGACGACTCGACCGCGACTCGAAAGGAAGCCCCAACCTCCCCTATCGCCAAAGAAATCACAACATCACTCGCGCCTTCCCTCACAACCACACGAGCACACTAATCGCAAGTATTTCCAGAAGTCGCGTCCAAGAAAACGCGTTCCGTCATGACTGCTCATGACGTGGTAGAGCAGAACAGGAAACCGCGACCTCGTCATGATGAAATTGAGATGGCTGGGAACGCATTGACCATCATACAAGTCATTTTCGTCGAGAGGGTGACCCGGATGTGGGAAGTCGACGGCAATATATAAGCTCTAGGATGCTTTCACATCTCCAAACTTGTAGAGTTACTTAACATAACTAACCGGATCTCAACATGATATTTTTTCGAGTCCGTGAGGTATATGGCAGGGCAATATTTGCAAATCATATTTCGAGATGTTTTGTCGGGAGAAGTGACTGGCAAACACTGCGCTTTAAGCCACGACTCGACGGTGATTTGAATGTCGACTTAAGAATGGGCAAATCTTCCGCATATATGGATACCAGGAATCATTTCACAATTGCAACAAGAAGTCGCATTAAGAGAAAGCTCACGTGGTCCATTGACGTTATATGATAAGATAGGTCAGAAACACATACACAATAAAGTAGCAAGAGCACCCTCAAATCAGGTCAAGAAAACATCGCTTTGCATAAAGAAAGCCATTGATAGCATAATTGTACATGGGTGACAAGAGTTCTAAAACATCAAAGTAGGAAAAGTGAACACGTGAGCATCGCTCCTTTTCAGACACCTCCGCATGCAAGTTTCCGAAAGCAAGGAAAAAGAACGCCGAAAAAGTAATCGTCATCGTTATCGTACAAGTACAGAGCAGGAGAAAACAACGCCGCGCAGTCGTGAGCATAAACAAGAAATACAAGACATTAGTGGGCGATATCGATCGTCCTAGAAGTGATCACCCTTTCTGCCACGCTTACCGTGGAAGTCGATTTCAGGGTGAACGACCCTCATGTGACGGGTGAGGGCGTCGGCGCGAGAGAATGTCTTCTCTTCGCGACAGTACTGACAGCGCACCTTTTGCTTCTGTCGGTTGTGGATAGTATCCTCATGTCGAGTAAGATCGTAAGGGCGACTAAAGATGCTGTTGCATGGCTTGCCGGTAGACGGGTTGGTACGTGTACACTTGTAAGGACCTTGCTGCGAGTTTCGCTCGGCGAGCGCTGCAGCAGTCATAGAGCTACCAAGACTACCAGGCGCGAGAACAGGTGAGCTCGAGCGTCTATCGTCTTCCTCGGGTGATGAGGTAGCAGTACCGGTGGAAGACATGGACTGGCGAGCGGGATGAAGGTCGCGTCTGTGCTTCTGCAGCTTGACAGCAGAGTCGAATCGCTGATAGCATCCGTCGTTCGGGCATGAATAACTACCGGTATCGGCAGTAGTATGCTGGGGCCTTGGAATGGAAGGCGCAGCCATGCTGCCCTGAGAAGAGGCACCAGGACCCTCGCTCATAGATGACTCCATAGTAGTCAGGTGAGCAGGGAAGTCCGGTGTCTGATCGGAGCCGAAGTCAGTAGGGCGATACGACGCGGGAGCGTATGGGTTGCTAGGCATCTGCGGTTGCTGAGGTGGCAAGAAATTGAAGTTTGTCGAGGCAATGTTTGACTGGTCAGACGAAGAAGCACGGAAGCCAGCAACGTTTGTCGGAGGCGCGGCCATGTTCGAGGCAAAGTTGTAGCCTGAAGGCAACGTGTCTGCAAACAGAGGCATGTCGGAGCCCTCGCTATCGTTGAAGTCGAGTAGAGCGTCCTTAGGAGACATGGTCTTCGTAGCCTCTCTTCGTAGCTTGGGTTGATGTGACATCCACTCTCGAGCGCTTGCCTCTTCCCTTTGCTGGCGCCTTGAGTCGGCGGCAGTGGCCAGGAAAGGACCAGGACCCTTGAAATTCTGAGGGGCAGGAGCTGCAAAAGGTGAATTTTGTCTAAAAGGAGATCTCTCGCGAGACATGTCTCCCACGGGCGACTGTGATCTAATGCTGTTGGCAGTTCGTAACCTTTCATCAATCAAGTTACGGTGTGGCGAGAGCATGTTGTGGTTGGTCTGCACGGATGGCGGCTGAAGCGAGTCAGAGTTGTTTGGGTTGAAGAGCTCGTCTGCAAAGGCAGCCGACTCTGTGCGGTTCAGCTCGACGCGAGGGGCATTGGCTTTGTAGTCTGGTTGCGAGCTCATAAATAAGTATCGCTCAAACAGTTCCAGATCTGGTACTTCCTCACCATTGGTCGGCATCTTGTAGAGAGGCGGTCTTTCATCGTCATCATGGTCAGAACTCGACCTCGGCTGAGGTGTCGACGGCGAGTCCTGACCCTTGCTCGACACCGAGTGCCGCGACGAGTGTGCAAAGTCGGGAATCTCCTCGTTGAATGTCGAGTTGTGATGGTCGATGGCCATATTCTGCATGGCCAGATGGGCCGCCGGTGTGTGTGAAAGCTTAGACGGTGCGTAGCCGACCGTGTATGACTGATCGTTGTCACTGAAGTAGGATGTTGTAGGAGACTGCTCGGCGTTGGCGATGTAAGGGTAGTTGGTGCTCTGCATGAACGGCGATGAAGGGCCTGTCGAGTTGACCGTCGACTCGGACGCGTTTCTCTGGTGGCCTCGACCTTGTCCTTTCCGCAGCAGTCCGGTAGATTGGTTCTGCACAGGAAACATATGCCAGTCGTTTGTTTGTGCCAACGATTCCGTATCGAAAGAATATGTGAATGAAGGCTGTTGTTGATATGATTGATCCAGTGTCAATTGGTGTGGGGTGTTGATCGCTGGTGTTGTTCGTTTGGTCGAAAAGGAATCAGGTGTCGATGAGTTGAAAGAAGATCGAATGCCTGAGCAAGAGAAGGAAGTCCGATATGTCATGATTTCGTTCAGGGTCCGGTGAATGACGTCAATGAAATTTGAGCTAGAGCCTTCTAGGCAAGTCTTTGCTGATCTCTTTCTTGAAGGGGTCACGGGGTCTCCGTTGAATTGGTAATCTGCGTCCTGCCTTCTGTCCTGATCTCTGCTTTGCGTCTTTTGGCTTCAATCTTCTCGAGAACCATCCGGAGAGGGTCGGGTGGTTTTAATAAATCTTTGACATGTCAGTCATCGGTGTCTTGGGACTCGGTTAATGCTGGCCGAGTACGTGTGCTGCGCCACGGCTTTTGCTGCAGGCAGATGCATGCCTAGACACACCTTACCGGATCGCGCTGTTCCGTGATACGGGCTAGATGCTTCTGTCCGCACATCACTCCTAAAATACCTACATCGATGTGGTTTCTCCTGGCTTCTCTTCGTGATTCTGATCGATTAGGAGAATGTTCTCTTGGATAACCCAGGCATGAATCGCGAAGTCGATCCCGTGAACGTATCTCATACGAACGGTGAAAATAGATATCAAATGCGCTGCCTTGAACGGATGGTCGACTCACCGTGCTGTACCGCGTGACATGTTCGAGTCACCGCTGAAGACGCGACTTCCTTGGTGCCTAGAGCCATAACCTCACGCTCTTTGCTTGCTTACCATATTCTGCTTTCGGCATTCTGTGGTATGCTCTAGCTCTACTGTATTATGGTTAGGCAAAGAAAGCCATAGCAGATCTTGGTAATCGAGCGTTGAACCCAGGGTCCGATCGGATAGGGCTGCATGTAGCATGCAAGCCACATGTAAAATCGCGACCCTGTCAGCAACGGATTCCGGAGATGGCCTACTCGCACCGAGTACTACTCGCAGTACATTCGCTCTCACCGAACGAATTTTCGGGTACTTCCTGATTTAGCCAGCTGCACGCCAGCTCAGCGCATTCTTCGCACCTATCACCAGATTTTCACCTTGTTGAGTTCCTGCATGCTTGTATTGTCGCATGCGTCTGACCTTCCAGAAGAGTGTTGCATTTTACACAAGCCACGTTCGACCCAGCCACAAGCACAGATGTGGCTGTCAATGACCGCATCCGTGGCTGAAGCATCGTCACCAGCGCATCGTCACCAGCGCAACTCGGCGGAAGCAAAGCAAGCACAGGGGGTTTGAGCAAGCGACGGACAGGTGCAGCCATTCCTTTTTTTTCTGGCACGCTGCATGTTTGATGAGCGTGGAAGCCACGTCAGAGGGCTGTAAATCCGCTGGTCGTTTCTATCACTTCATCCTCGGCCAACGGCCATTTCGGCTTAGGCACAGCTTTACGATAAACGAAGATGCTGTGAGACCCTGGACGAACTGCTTGAACGAGAAGAGAAAGATGTCGATTGCGTACCGGAGCCGGTGGTTCAGGCCGACCATTGAATCGATGACCAGTGGCCCTCAATTACTCAGCCCAGCTCTCGTACATGCAAAGCGAACAAAGAAGCATGTCGGTCGACTGCTTAAACGCCTATTCGGAGATTCGGCTATGTCTGGGTATCGCATACTGACCGATCGACCGCCATATTCTATGGAGTTCACCAATTGTACCATGAACAATCAACTACACGGATCCTATCGTACACTTCCGAGTACCTCCCATGTTCATCAACTGTCGATACGACCACTTGGTTTTCAATAAGACGGCAGATGTATTTGGTGCACTCAGATGTGTTGCTGAGGTGTAAGTTCCATTTGTCGGTGAGGCGCAACCGAATATCACTGTCGAGGCCAATCCGCGGCGAGATGGACTAGAAGAACTAAAAGACGGACGATTTCACGAATATCATAGCGGCATCGCGCAACATCATCTGGTGACCAGAAAGGTGGATCAAACAGCCACAGGCACTTGTGACATAAGACTCTGTGGGAACATCCTTGACAGAGTCCTTGAAAAGCTCAAGGACGACCCATAAACACCCATGCGTCGATTTAGCCTGCTATACGTGATTTGGAGGCTCAATGGTACGTAACGGAGAGCCATTGACCCATGCCTTCGTAGCATATCTTAGAAGTGTTCTTTCGCTTAAGCTCGAAGTTATGCTTGGACAGCCAACCAAGAACTTTTTCTTCTTTTACTTCGTGCCGAGGTGTCTGCAGTTCTTGTCAAGCATCGAGTAGCTCGGCCAAGCCAGATTGCAACATGTTGTAGTGACGAGGAACTTAGAAGAAAGGGAGAGTCGAGAGGGAAGGACGTTCTAGGTACTCGTCGAGTAGTGGCAGAAGGTTTAAGGAGTATGTCCGTCTACTTGTCGCATCATATAACACATTGGAGTGCTTGGAATGACGAACGCAATGCAACCTACAGCGATCGAACAGACATGTAAGGTGGTCGGAATGGCCGCCAGAGCCTCTCCCGTACCAGGTGTCGAGTTGGTTAGAAGGGGCCGGTCAAGACTTGAGCGTCAGATATGTTACGGGCTATGGTCGTTGGCGTGTAAAAATTCAAGCCCTATCAAGTAAGGTTGCCGCCTTGAAGGGTACCTTGTTTGGATAGGACGCTCTATCAGAATTCGAAAATACCCGAGGGTGAGGTCCAATTGCTCTTTTCGAGGAGATGCTGGAGTTTGAGAAACCGACACGAACGTACAACGTTTATCTGCCAGATGGGAAAGTAAGTGAGAAGGGGATGACTGGACAGAACTTTGAGGTAAATGAGACTACACAGACACTGTGCTCGAGATGATTCCATCAAGCGCATGTCGGACTTTTGATGTCTGCTCGTCAGTGCCTGGAACATAGTCTCAATCTGGTACAAAATGAGCAGTCGTACTCTTCAGAGATTTGGTATAAGAGCATGATCAAGACTGCGCAAGCCCCGTAGACAGCAGCACAACAGGTGGCATCCGGGAGCTTGGCGGAAGGGTCGAGTCCGGGACGAATGTGGGGAAGGGAAGTTGCTGGAAGCTCCAGGTCTCTCCTAACTTTGGTCGAGTCGAGTCTCCTTTAGCCTTTAATCACCTCTGGTCATCCCACAAGACGTCCAATTTCTTGTGAGTTTCGTTGCAGAGCCGTCATCAGGCATTGAAGAGCAGCCTAACACAGTGACAGATTCTAATCCTGCTTCTCACTCTTGGTTGAGCCGCTCGTCAGTAACGGTTTCAGCTGTAGGTCCATCCCCGTACAGCAGCCGCTCCTCATACCGACTCGTCCACTGACACTCATGTCGCAGCATCTTCGACGGTTTTCTCAACGGAACTGGTATAATCATGGCTTCTGAGGCTCCCACCGTCTCTGGCGCTTCTGCCGACAACCTGACGCCCGCCCAGCGTCTGGCCGAGAAGCACGACGACCACAAGCCCTCGATCGAGGAAGTTGTCGACGAGGAGGATCTCTTGCACCCTCCTCCTTCTGCTTCAGCCACTGCTTCGTCGTCGGCTGGTCCCTCGACTGCCGCTCCTACCCCGGCTCCCGAGTCCACTCCTGCTCCTGCCCCCAAGAAGGCTTCTGTCCTCGACACTCAGTCCGAGGAGCTCTTCCCTTCCCTCGGCGCCCCCAAGTCTCGTGCCTCTGCCGGGCCTTCGCCATGGTCCAAGAAGCCTGCTGCTGTTGGCAATGCCAACGGTCTTCGCAATGGTCAGGTCTCCAATTCGACCCCTTCGCGTAACTCGACTCCTGCCTCTGGTGCTGCTACCCCCGCCTCGGCCAATGCTGCTTTCCGCGGTGTCTCTCTTCCTGGTCGTCACACCGAGGCCATCTCCTTCGCTCCTTCGCAGCTCGCTCAAGCCAAGGATCTTAAGAAGCCTGTCTCGGAGATTCTCCGTGACATCAACAAGCGCTCAAAGGCAAAGGTTGAGATGAGCCAAGGCGCTGGCGGCTCCTACGCCTTCAGAGCCACTGGTACCACTCCTAACGATGTTCGCGAGACGTTGAAGGAGGTTGCTCGCCAGCTCGGTTCCAGAGTAAGTCTCGGCTTAGCATAGTCGCATAGCCAAAGTCGCTAACGAGAAGCAGCAAAGCATCAAGGTCCCCGTCCCTCTTTCTGTCCGCGCTCACATCATCGGTCGCGGAGGTGCCAACATTACCGCTCTCAGCCAAAAGACTGGTGCCAAGATCCAGGTTCCCCGTCAGGAGGACATCGACACCTTCGACGACGACGACTCTGCTACAATTGATGTAAGCATCGAGGGTGACGCCGTCGCCGCCGAGATGGCCCGTCAAGAGATTGAAAAGATTGTCAATGAGCGCACATCGTCCACCAACATGCGTCTGAAGGATATCCCCGCCGAGTTCTACCCCTTCTTGGCTGGTGCCCACAACTCGCGTGTTGGCGACCTCGAGAACGGCCGCGACTTGAGAGTCCAGATCCCCCACTACCACACATGGGTCGAGCAGGCTCCTCCTCAGTCCGCCGCCTACCGTCAGCCTCCTGCTTTCGTCCCTCAGGCTAGCTTGCCCATCCACATCGCTGGTGACCGTTTGGCTGCCAACGAGGCTCGCGCTCAGCTCGAACGCCAGGTTGAACAGCTCAGACGTGAGCTTGTCTCAGACCAGGTCGCCATCGAGCGTGGTCGTCACCAGTTCATTGTCGGTGACAGAGGCACTTCGCTCCACGACTTCCTGGCCGAGACTGGCTGCGCTGTCATCCTGCCTCCTGATTCCGAGGATGACGAGAACCTGACCATTGTTGGCCCTGCCGACAGACTCGACGATGGTTTGAACAAGGTCATGGAGCTCGCTTCCAGCATGGCCATGGCCAGCGTTGACATCTCCCGCTCCTTCCCCAACGCTCCCCTCGGCGCCCAGGCTCACGCTCGTAACGTCACTAAGTATCTCCAGCAGAGACGCGCCATTCAGGACCTAGAGCGTCTTTACAACGCTCGCATCGTCGCCAGCACTGCTCGTAACGGCCCCACTGCTTGGGAGGTCTACTCTCGCGATGGTAAGAACACCATGAAGGCTCGCTCCGACATCATGAACCTTATTAGCGGACACCCTCCCACTCGCCTCAACCCTGTCCAGGTCCACCCCTTCTACCACCAGCACCTTCGCCAGTCCGCTGGTCCCCAGATTCGCGACCAGTTTGGTGTCCACATGGTTGTCCCCGAGGACTCGGACAGTGACGACGAGATTCTCCTTGTCTATGAGGGCCCCTCTTCGGCTTCTGACTACCAGCTGCCTAGACGCCAACCTGCTGCCAACGAGGCTCAGGACTTCGCTCGTTCTTTGAAGGAGGCCCAGCAGCACCTTCTTGGTCTGCTTAGTGGCCAGCAAGAAATCGTCTCTCACGATGTTGATGCTCCTTCCAAGTTCCACGACAAGATCAGAAGACACGTCGACCGTGAGCAGTCCAGCCTTCCTTCAGACCAGATCCCCGTGCAGGTCTTGTTCGGCGGTCAGGGCGCTCGCAAGGCTCCTGCTCAAGGTCTGTCCGTACGTGGTCCTAGTGACCGTGCTGACGCCCTTGTTGAGAGCCTGCTTGCCTTCATCGAGCAAGAGAAGCAGGATGAGCTCGAGCGCGGCTTCACTCTTACCTTCGACTTCCCTCAGAAGTTCGCCAACATCTTGATCGGAAAGAAGGGAGAGAACATCAGAAAGCTTCGTGAGGAGTTCGATGTCGATATCCAGGTCAACGATGGTAAGGTCGAGCTCAAGGGCCCCCAGGCCAAGGCCAACGCTTGCAAGGCTCACATTCTTGCTCTTGGCAAGAAGCTCGAGGATGAAGCTACTTACGTCCTTAAGGTCAAGCCCCAGTTCCACAAGGACCTGATTGGCACCAAGGGCAGCATGGTCAACCGTCTCCAAGACAGATACAACGTCAGAATCAACTTCCCTCGCTCCAATGGCGCCGAGGCTGATGACGCCGCTGAGGGTGAGGGCTCTCGCAGATCGGCTCAAGCCCCCGATGAGGTTATTATCAAGGGCCCCAAGAAGGGTGCTGATGAGGCCAGAGAGGAACTCCTCAATCTCCTCCAATACACCATGGATACCTCCCACACTGCCACTGTATCTGTTCAACAGAGCCAGCTCCCTTCCTTGATCGGTTCTGGCGGTCGTGAGCTTGATGCTCTTCGTCTTGCCACTGGTGCCCACGTTGATGTTCCCAACAACCGCGAGGCTGCTGATGCCTCTGGACGTGTTGAGGTCAAGATCAAGGGTTCTAAGAAGGCAGTCGAGGAGGCCAAGAAGCAGATCGAAGAGGCAGCCAAGGTCTTTGACTCGACCGTTACTCGTACTCTCGACATCGAGAAGAAGCACCACCGTAACATTATTGGTGGTGGTGGCGCTAACATCCGCAACATCGTCATTCAGGCTGGCGGTCCTGATGACAGACAGAAGCTTGCCCGCATGGTGCGCTTCCCTCGTGCTGAGGCCGAGGGCAACACTATCCGCGTTGAGGCCAACCAGTCTATCGCTGACAAGATCATCGAAGCCATCCAAGCACAAGTCTCTAACCTTGAGAGCCAGACCACTCAGATCATCGAGATCTCCCCCGAGAAGCACCCCAAGCTTATCGGCCGTGGTGGTGACATCAGAAAGAAGATTGAGTCAGAGTTTGGTGTTCAACTTGACATTCCCAGACAATCTGTCACTGGCGCAGATCGCTCCAAGGTCAAGCTGACTGGCCGTGCCGAGAACATTGAGAAGGCCAAGGAGCATATCGCTGCTCTTACCAAAGATGCTGAGAGTACCGACATCCAGGTCCCACTCAAGTTCCACCACGTCATTGCCGACAACGGTCAGTTCTTCCGCCGTCTGCGTAGCGACCTCAAGGTCTCTGTCGACCACAAGGGCCAGCGTCCTCCTCAGCGTCCTGAGGCTTTGTCCACCCGCAAGGCTGGTTCTGGCATGCCCCTGATCACCGATGATGCCACTGGTGGTGCCTCGGACGATAACATCTCTTGGGTCATTCACAACCTTCACGAGAGTGCTCCCGAGGGCGAAATTACCTGGGCCTTATCTGGTGCCTCCACCGAAACTCTCGAGAAGGCCAGCGCTCGCGTCAAGAAGGCTCTTGCTGATGCTGAGAAGCTGACTCACGCTGGCTTCCTCGTCCTTCCCGACCCCAACTCCTACAGAAGAGTTGTTGGTCCTCAGGGCAGTACCATCAACGACATCCGCACCAAGACTGGCACCAAGATCCAGGTCCCCAAGGCTCAGAGTGGTGATGAGGCTATTGAGATCACCGGTACCCAGGACGGTGTCGAGAATGCCAAGGAGATGATCCTCAACGCCATTCAGGGTTAAGCCAAATAGCAGAAGAGCAGGATGACATTCTAGCGTTTGTACTTTCGCATGGGTGCGTCGGAGTTACATGGGCATTTGCAAACAAAAGCAACAGAGAGCAACCATCTATATCATGATGTGGTTTCTATTTTGGATGGGATCCAAAAATATCTCGAAAAGCTTATATTTCGTATTATCAAATTTTTCCTTCAGTCATTTAAACACAAATTGTAAAGGGCCATTGTATAGTGACTGTTATTCAAGTTCGACGTTGTCTCGCATCGTGATCAAGAAACAAAGATGGCGACGAAGTCTAATCGCTTCAAGGTCAGTACGTCGAGGTAAGAGCGACTTGTGATCCAGGCTGACGAGTTCCTGCTAACTCTCGACTGATTTTCTGGAGCAACTGATAGGCAAGCGCGACCAGGTACATCTATCTCAGCCCCTCCAAGTATCTTTTAACTCTGCTGTTTCCAAAACTCCCCTCTGGCTGTCATGTCTCCGAAAGACATGGTCTGCTTGAAACTCAGACGAATCCGGAACACAACTTAACCTCCATCAAAGCAAACAAAGGCGCACTCTCAACCTTACACCAAGCTTTACTCACAGTCCCCCGGAAACAGAGATGGCGACAAAGCCATGAACTTGGAAACAAAGAGGTCGTTGGGCTTCGAGGGTTGGGATGTATAAAATATGGCGAGTTGATGGAGGCGCCTCCTTCTTTTCTTTTTATGTTTTCTTCGTAATACACACATACACACAACCTTTGGATTTACTTTTCTGGGTTTTTGATATCGTAGAGATGGTTAAGACGCCTGCGGAGTCTCCACGTCGTCGCTCGGCGAGACTTATAGCAGAGGAGGCCGAAAAGGAGAAGCAGGCCAGGCTGAAGAAATACAACCTGCCCGATGACGGTCATCTGGATTTTGAGAAAAGGACTGAAAAGATCAGGGGTTTCGACGTCACTCGCACGATCTTGGTCAGGACGACTGACTCTGTCAAGTCTGATGTCGGAGATTGGGCACGCAAGGCTTTCTACCAAAACAATGTCTTCTATCCAGGTCAGATTGTGAGAGCGATGCTTCCTTATCCGCAGTCCGATCTTGAAGCCCGCTACAATCCACCTCATGGAGAGATTGCCATGATGAAAGCAGGACCCGTGGGTTGTAAGATGCGCTTTATGGTTATTCTATGGACGACCAATTATGGCATGTTCGGGCTTCCGTAAGTTCATTCTGAAGAGTCTTGATGTCGTTCGATGGAAGCACTTTCTACACCGAGCATGACTTTTTCCGGCTTATCAATCACCGTAATCTACCGGTTATATGAACAACGCTAACTTGACACTTTTCAGGATGTATACCTTCCACGGAACGACATCATTTGAAAGTCTATCTGACGAACGCAAGAAAGATTTCGTCGGCATAGGGATAGAAGCCCTAGAGTATGAGACTGGAGAAACCACCCATGCAGGAATGCCAATCATTATGAACATCAACCCTAACGCAGACGACGCCGACAAGGTCGACCCATGGGCTTATATCGATCTCAGTCGCCCCCACGCAATATGCACGGGCGAATACCTCGAAGAAAACATCGGCTCCATCGACGGAGATGAATACCTGCGTCTCGTCAGTTTATACCTGTTCCGGCAGGAGGATTGGCTCAAAGCGACGTTCAAAAAGTTCCAGAATACTGAATACAGTGCTGAAAAGTTGCTCAAGCCACTACCAGTGACCATGGGAAGACCGGAATTCGAAAACCTTCCGATTTGGGCTCGGCACATGGCCGAGGTCGAGTTCAGACAACAGATCAACTCGAAAAGAAAGGAACGCAGAAAGTTGAAGGTTCCGGGTGCTGAAGTGGTCAAGAAGTCCAAGACGAAGAAGAAGAAGAAGTAAAGCGGCTTTCGACTTTGCAAGAGGGCCCTTTAGACAACATGTGGTTTTTTATAGAGAACATGTGGTGAACAGAAATTTCCGATGTCTTCTTGTAAAGACTGCCCGTTCTTTCCGTAGAACGATTCTCTAATTTACTCGTAATTATTACCTTTTTCTGGCTATGCTTACCCGTATACCTTTAAAGGGAGGCTGTGCTTAGGCGGCCTACCGTATCTAATCCATTCTAATTCAACTTCTATACTCTACTTAACTTCTTACTATCCTTACTATATAACTTCCTAGAAGGCCGATATAGAATAGACCTTAGTACCTTACCTTTTTTCTTAGAAATAGAGGTAGCTACGGCTATCAATTAAAGAGTATCGTTGCAATTAGAATTAGGACGGAGTAGACATTTTATACGCAGTATACGAAGAGAAAAAGACATAGAGGATAGAGAAACAAAGGAGAAGAAACATAAGATAGGCAGCACGGAGATCCGAATAGAGATTTCGGGATATTAGCATACTACATGGTCTCTATGGAAAACCACATGTTCTCTAAAGGGTCCCCTTTGCAAGTCCTTGTCTAAATGCGCTTGCGATTTCCCTCTACTTGTAAATGTGGAAGCGAAGTTATCACCATATCTCTTGGTTCTTTTGTAGTTTCAATATCGGGCGCATATTTGCTTTCTATGCTCTGCTTATTCTTCGCCTGTACTGTACATAATTAGTTGGTTCGAATCCTTGTAAACGTCATCTTTCGATGTCCTTTACAATGCTTCAACTTGTTTCATTGACCGAACTTCGATTCCTCATATTTTTGACACGGACAAAGAAAGAGTCAGCTGTTGAACAGCGTGTCTCCAACATGCTGTCTTTCGTTTCCGTATCCGGACATCGCAAAGGCCTCACAAAGCAATGAGGCAAGTTTCTGTATTCGGCGCTTTCTTTGTAATGACAAAGATTTCCACGGATTCAAGTATTGAGCCATTGATCCCGATCAAGACTCACATGTCGACCATAACCTTCGCTCCACCAAACTCACTTACATACCACTGTGTCTGTGGTCAGCCACTGGGAAGCCCTTTGAAGCTCTACTGCCATAATGCCACCCAAATTGGTGTTCAAGAGAATATCGCAAGCCGGAGTAACTGGCGGAGGAGCTGGCAATAGTGGCGGAGTACAAAAACCATCCTCACCGAAAAAAAGTCCGACAAGGTCCTCGAACAGATTAGCCGGACTCCCTCCAGATGCCGTGGCACCACCCGCCAATGGACCAACGTACACACTCAGAGATGAATTCAAAGAGACACCAGAAGGTGTACAAATTGCTCAGAAATGGGTGTACAAAGATGGTGTGCGATCGGAGCTATTCGCATGCTATAACAACTACAAGGCCGAACATTTTTATCCGGGACAGATCATTAGAGCCACAATGTCTAATTATCAAACCAATACGAAAGTGTCCTTGGACGATCGTAACATCGCAACCCATACAGATGGGCCTGTATACAGTAAGAAAAGACCAGTAGGTACCACATCCCCCCTTTGTCGCAGAACCTTGCTAACTGTATCCTCCACCCACAGATGGTAGTGATGTGGAAGACAAACATCGGACTTTTGTGCCTGCCAATCGTTTCACAGGCTTCAGAGTCTAGCTACAAAGATGGCAGTCATATGTGGGACGAGTATGTGAGCGCAAAAGCCGTAGACAAGGAAGAGTGGACCGCAAAGACAAAATGGCATGGACCATCAGTACGCTTCGTCATCCTGGAAGGCCACCACCGGAAACCCTATCTCAGAGACCAAGAAGTGTATGTCAATGTGGCTCAACCGTGCTACATCGGCAGACAAGAAGAGATGGATCTGAATATCGGTTATTTGACTGGAGATAGCTATGCTAGGCTGATGGCTGCTTTTGATTTTAGACAGCATCAGCAGAAAGTGGCTGCTTTTGGGGAGTATAACAACGAGAAATACACACCGGCGAATCCAATGGTGGTTTGGCCGGGTGATCCGAAGACTGCTGGTGGTCTGCGGCAGGAGCGGGCGGCAGAGCAGGAGAAACGGATGGCGCGTTTTTACCCGAGATTGGATGAAGGACTGGATGCAACGAAGTTGGTGAAGAAGTTTGAGCTTGCAGGCACAAAATGATTCCTTCCTTTCTCATGACATCTCTTACCATAGTCTATACATTGAAGTCGTCAAAAACACTTTTTCAACATGGCACGTCTGGGCAGACAAATGTCAACCAAGACTGGAGTTCTTGCAGCCTAGGGATGTAATCCGAGCAACTCACAGCGTAGCCCAAAACAGAATTTTTCGGAAGTTGCCCTCGTCGCACGTTCAAATCTTTGATGAAGTATCCGATGAAGCACCTACCGCCTATGCCTTTGCATGCTAGCTTCAAAAGTAAGAAGGGCATAAAGTGCAAGGCTGGAAAAGCGGCAGGAGAGAGAAATACGGCTTATGAGATGAGAACCGAGGACACCAATGCGATATTCGCTTGAGTTGATGTATGCGTGGAAATAACGTTCATTTGAAGATGTTCAAAACAATCTGCCGAGACTTCTGATGTGGGAGTTCTTTGTTGTCAATTCGAGGCATGCGTTTGAGAGAGCATGAGCAATCGAAGGAACGATGGTCTTTGTTGAGAAATATTCTTACTTTCAATCTTCCGCTTCCGGCATCAGAGCAATCCTTTGTCCCCGTCCCAGTGTCGAGTGCATATAATGACACCTCTGAAAGCCGCTGGGAGCTGCAAAACGTGTTTCCATATTCCAAACTGCTTCTATCAATATACTACGAAATGTCTCCACCCAAGAGATGGGGATCCAGCAGGGTGTCCAACTCGAAAGCGAACGGCGGAGAAGGCGAGGCCATGGGAAACGACACGGGCCTTCGTAGACACTTCAGCAACATAACTCGCATAGCACGCCGAAACACCAACAACAATGGCGGAAATCGTCAACGAGATTTGAATGAGGATTGGAGGCCGCAGACTGCGGATCCAACAGGCGCGGGATCGACGGGGGTATCAAGCGTGGGTGAAAGGGAACTTACGCCCGAAGCACCTGCATCAGCAAGAGCAGACACGGAATCGGAGACCCCCGGATCGCCCTCTACCCCTCTCAAGAAGGGTTCACCCTGGTCGCGGTTCAAGGCGAAGCTCCGTGAGAGCCCCAAACAGAAGTCTCCCTCAAGAGATTTCAGAGAAGATAGCCCAGAATACGCCGAGCCAATCGACGAATATGAAATGGCTCGTTCCAGAGCAGGCTCGATCGCAATACCAGCAACTCCGGCAGAGCAGGAAGTCGAACCAGAACTCGTTCCTACCGCCGAATTTGTCGACACATACACGCCGAACAGTTTGGGTGAATCCCGTGACGCAGATGATGACGAAGTTATCGAATTCTGGTTCCCTCAAGCTACTGCAACACGCATGGCTACGATGAACCCTCCGTCTAATGATGTGCACCTGTATCCTGGGGTGGCCACTCAGCTCGTGGGTTCCGAGGGTGTGGAGATCATCAACAACTGTGAGGCTAAATTCACTCAAAAGACATTGCAACGAGTCGACGACTCCGACCCCTTCATCGATAGGACAATCGGAGTCTGGGCCGATAGAAGAAAAGTCGATCACAAGATTGTGCGTCCCGGTGACATAATCAGGGCCATCCACAGTGTGGCTCAAAACGACCTCTATCAACCCTATCCGTCATCGGAAGTGCGTATCTTCGGTCACGGGCCCGTATTCTCCAAGGTCAGACCATTTGTGGTCCTATACAAGACTGCAGAGGGCATGCTATGCTTGCCCCTGTTCTCATGCCAATTTCTCAAGGTCGGAGGAGTGAGTGCTCCAACCGTGAAAGAGTACATGAGCATTTGCACAGAAAAGAGTGGAAAGGGTAACAAGTGGAAGGGCTTTACACCCGTCAATGGAAAACCACTTTCCATGGTAGTATACCCTGGTCAGAGGATGAAAAGTGAGTCATTTGTTGGCATTGCAAAACCAGTAAACATCTCCAGAAGCGAAGCTGTCAAGTACAAACAAGCCAGGCTCATGCCCGAGAGCTATGTCCGCTTGGTGGAAGCGTACACATTTAGACAGCATGAAAGGCTCCTGTACGCATATCACGAAGTCAACTTGAAGTATCCAGGTGGTATCGCATCGCCGAAGGATATAAACCAGGAGTGGCCTGCGCACGCCATCTCAAATGCGAAATCCAGATATACCGGCAAGGTCGGATTGACAGCGGCAGATGTGAAAGACTCGTTCACAGTCAATCGCTAATAGGGAGAGATGGTTGGAAGAGTCGAAAGAACGTAGGAGATCGGCCAGAAAAATGTGTTCTGATGTCCGATCGGTTGGAGTAAGAGTCTTGACTACAGGGTCGTTTGAGGGAAGCGAATCTGTATTTTAAACGTTTCGTGGTGTTGTCGATGTTGGTGTCTTTCCTAAACCATAATTCAATGCGCTTATGTATTCTCTTTAATCACGCTTGAATGCATCTAGTGATTCGAGAATCGACGCTTGTGTAGCTGGGTTGATGCTAGAGGACTGTATAGACGGGTAAACCAATATATTCGATGTATTCGAACATGGTCATCTACGGAAAACGAGCTTGACGAAGCCGAGTACTAGTCTGTGCTTGGACTTGGACTTGGAAATTGTGTCAGATTCGTTGTCAACCTTGTCTAACTGTCATATTCGACAAAGCTCGCACAAATCAAATGACCGGATACGTGTTTCCTTTGTACCGGATGCGGTAAGCATAAGGGAATTACAGGACGTTCTTGGTATGAGCTCGAGAACAAAGACTGCCGGTGAATAGGAGCACTCTTTGTTTTGATTCAAATTCAAAACTGCGAGGACTTCTCGACCCACGACCTGTCCAGAGAGGTAAACCACCATAGAATTCACGATGGCCGCAACCAACGACAGCGAGAGACCGAAACCAAGTTCACCCCTTACGTCCCCCAAAAATGACAAAATCATTGACAAGAAGGCTGCAAAGCAGGCCCGAAAGAAAGCAAATAGAAAGAATAAAAAGGGGGCCGCAGGAACAAATGACTCACTGACTATTGAAGTTCCCGCAGTCTCTGAGACGGGGTCGACCATATCTCCGCGGACTTCACCACGCCTTGCAGCCTTGAGAGAAAAAGAGGAAGCAGCCCAAGAGATTCTTGTAGCCTTGGAAGACAAACAGGAAGCGGCCCAGGAGATCGTTAACGAGTTGGAGCGAAAAATCAAAGAGCTCGAAGACTTTGCAACAAACCAGATCTCGTCCATCATGCAGACCGACGATGTTGCATTGCGATCTCCTCAATTCTCCATGTTCCCTGAACTACCCAATCCATATCCAATGGCACGAAAATTCAAGTCGTCTGAAGAGCGGACAGAGGTCGGACATCGACTCACCAGGAAGATCCATTTGCAAGATATAACGGATCCTAAGAATCCAAAGAATATCGGACTCTGGGCAGTTTCCACCTACCTCGAAAAGAAGTACATCATCCCGGGCGAGATAATCTTCGCGACGCATGCTTTTTCCAACAATGACCTCAAGCTCAAGTTTCCGAATGAATGTGTCCGGATATTTGCGGACGGTCCAGTGTTCTCAAAGTTTCGACCGGTATTGTACCACCTCTATCCTTCAAAAGAAATTTGCTAACCTTATCATCGTTTTAAGATGGTTGTATTGTGGCACAACGAGAGCGGCATGATGTGTGCACCGATGTACACACTGAGTACCAAGCACAAGTCAGCTAAGCAGAAGCTCGATGACCTTTCGCTCGGGCGTCAGAAGGAGTTCATGAGCATTACCAAGGTTGGTGGCAAATGGGAGGGCGAAGATCTAGCCAACGCCAATGGCCCCCCACTACGTTATGAGCCAGTGTCAGATACAAAGGATCTAGAGGAGAAGGCGTTTGTTGATGTGGCGCGCATAACTTGGATCGACAGATACACGAATTTCAAGCCAGCACAAGCTTATTTGACCCGAGCAAGTTACTTAAGATTGCTGGATGTTGTGACTTACAAGCAACACAACGACCAGTTGGAAGCTTGTGAAGTTCACAAACTCTTTGGTTGGCCAGAAATCCTCCCTATGGTACCATCACGGAAAAGGACAGCCGCACAGAGGGAAAGGTGGCTTCAAACAGGGTTGACCGAAACAGAGATTGATGCAGACGCGGAGTAGTTTGGGAAACTTGGAAATGATAACCACCATGCGTTGTGTTCCAGCGTAACTCCTCAGTATCGATTCGGCGTCGTAGGTTGCAAACCTCTCGAACAACATGATTGGCTTTGCTCCATGGCCTCGAGAACATCGTAGACAACGGCGTTATCTGCGTTGTAGTATATTGTGGTACCAAATAAATTTTGTTCTTCGTGATCGAATCCGTGATCCAACGGACAGCAGAGATTTAATATACACAGACTGCTGTTGTCTTCGTGTTTGAAGTGGCAGGCTTTGTACTGCTCGACCAGAGCTTACGTTCTGAGGAAGTGAGCAGTCGCTTCTTCATTGGCCGATGTTGCAAGCTGTATCTTTTTCTCGAGTTCTTGTCCAGGCACAGTCCTTGCGGCTGCAATGCTTGCAGCAACGTATCTTTTAGGCTTGTAGAACTCATGTCTGTGATGGTGGTCATGATGGAAAAATATTCCTGTCTTGTGGAGCCACCTCGAGATCTCTTTTGCGACATGTTGGAATGGAACTGGACTGCTCATTTTGTACTCCTTGTGTTCGCATAAGCCTTGGATGCCCATGATCTCGAGATAGTGTTGAGCAATGAAATTATGGGCGAGTGATAGAACAGGGGCGAGTGAAAGAAGGCTTGACGTTCGAAGTGCGCGATTTGGCTTCGATCTAACCAGCTTTTTGTATCTTGGATGTATTACGGCACAGCAGTCAGAAGCTATAGATAGTAGTCACAATCGACCGCATTGTGTATTAACGGTGGCGCGTACTGATGCGGGCGCATACTGACTCAGTGCTGATTGGTGGCAACATTCCCAGTTTGCGCGTTAAAACATGTCTGAAACATCGACAACTCCAAACCATTGCATATAAAAGCTTCTGCGTAAGCGTCGAGAGGCTGTGTGGACGAGGACAACGAAAATCATCGAACCTACGCTAACTACTACTTACTACCGGTTCATATCAAGTACTTCGTCCAAATGTTCTTTAGCAATCTCGGCCGCCACCAATGCTCATCAAGTCGGCTGTCCTACCGTGCGGGAACCAGAATGGTATCCACTGTAGTAGGCGATTACTCCGGTCGCGTATATGTTCGAGGCAATGTACTTCAGCACAATCACGCGGACGATACGCTTAGCATCTTCAAGGCGAAGTAAGTTTTGATCATGTTGCTCACGCTCCATGAGGTAACCGCACTCATGAGAATTGATGTAGGTCCGGCACCGGATCTTTCGTCGTAAAACGCGTGTCTCGACCATTCTATGATTTGTCCATACGTCTTGCAGCCGAATTTGCGGGCACTCGTCGACTTCGAATGCACGTCGATTGCAACCAAGATGAAGGGGTTCTGGTATACCCATACTTTGATTCTACTCTACTTGCTTTGATTAAGGACGATCCCGAATTGGTACATACACAACGAAAGAAGATTTTACGCTACACTGCGGAAGCTATACAAGAGCTTCACAGCAAAAACTGGATTCACATCGGTATTCTAAGGACTCGAATACTCCACCGCGGACTCCTTAGCTGAAATCATCTCATTTAGATATCAAACCGGACAACATTTTGGTCAATTTGGATGGCGGAGACACCAAAGAAATCACCAATGCTGTCTTAGGCGACTTTGACATTGCTTATCATTTGGAGGATGGAAAGGCGCTTCGAACTCGCCATGCGATTGGCAACGCTATGTGGCGAAGTCCCGAGGGCCAAACGGCAGTAGGCGTGACCAAGGCTTCAGACATCTATTCATTTGGACTCGTAGTAAGTCGTCATTGACTATCTAACATTCTTTACTGACGATCGATTCCAGTGTATATACGCCATGGGAGGGAAAGAACTACTGCTCCTAGAAAATTACCAGGACCTGGTTCGTTTTGGTATCACGCCAGAGCAAGAGGTATTGAGTCGACATTTCACCTACTTCGGACCTGTTCCAGACGCACTCTATAGGCGTGTCGACGACGAAGCTGGCTGTGCACTCCTAAGAGACATGTCTAAGATTGCGGATGCAACAGTCGAGAGTCAACCTGAACGCAGATTTCTCTACTGGAGCAAGGAGCTTGGTCCAGTGGCCCAAGATGCGATTTCTCAGATGACTACACTGGATCCTACGACTAGACCGACAATCGAACAGGTGTTGGCGCACCCATGGTGGCAGGAGGATTAATATCACCACTGTAGCTTAACCTTACAGCCTTAGCGACTGATGCTGGCATCCATACCGAGTCCAGTGAGCCTCAGATGCATACAGAAAGAAAGGGCGGAGTAGTGACAGAATTTCACCGCCTTCCCACCCACCTCCTTTTTTATGTATTCATGAAAGTTCGAATACGTCAACACTCACCAAGGCCACCACTCGTTGTCGAACTGATCCCGAAAGGCAAGATTCATCAGCAGAGATGAAGCTGGCTCAGCTTTCGTAACCTCAGGCTTCTCGCACAGTATTCTGTAGGTAGTGACTTCTTCGCCTCGTCGACAAAAGCAGCTTGCAAATTTGGTTGCTATTTCTGCTTTGTGAACCTCCAGTTGTAAACGTTGAAGGCCAACGAGCATGCTGCCCCACGGACTCTGCAGCGGGCCAGGACGGATATGCATGTCGTGCCACTCAACACCCTTACGACAGCTGCGATGTCCAGATAAACACCACTGGCAAGAAAACCCCGTGTGGACTCGAGGTCGACGGCAGACAAGAAGCATGGCCTCGGCACCTCCATCACAAAGCCAAAGACAACTTCCATCCGTCCAGTCCGCGATAGTCGGGAGAAATCGGGGCAGTCAGGACGGCTCTCCGCGCTGTCGACGGAAATGATCCCCGCAGTGTGGGGGATGTGCGTTCTCCACCTGTGTGGTCAGCGAGAAAAAACAACAACAACTTCACTCTCCATCTCCACGCAAAAATTCGAACAATGTTTTTGGAACACCGTCACGGATGTAGTTATGAATACAAGAGCTACAGACCCTTGATCAATCTCGTGCCTGATTTTCCGGAGTAACCTGGGCGTTGGGTCGTGTTTCGACACGCCTCTCATGAAACAAGCAAGCCCATTGTTTTACCCGCGTAACTTAGCTACCTTGGTGTACCTCTTGAGCGAGCGAATAGCGACGCGCCAGATCTACCAGAGTTCGATCCATTGGACGAGCTGTAGAGACAACGGTTGCTGCCATTGGACGCGGGGCAAAGGTTAGATGCTGGCAGCTGCTGATACAAGAAAGTGACTTGTGATCGACCCCGCATCTGTTCGCAGCCTCGAAGGAAGGAGCTTACGACAGTGACTTCCTTCATCAGTGAGCAATCCGTTCTTTTCGTGCTCGAAAGTTCTTCACTCGAGCGAATCGTAGAATTCCGGACGGTCGAAACCCTTGTTCAAGACTTCGAGGTACATCCGCAATTCCGATATATATACATAGCATCATCTGCTTCTGCCTCAACCATCTTCTGCGATTGATACATCGACTGTTCTTCTTGTCTGCTCCCATCTGCCTCACCGAAGGACGTACAAAGACGTCGCCGGCAGTACCATTGACTCCTCTGCGGGAACGGCACTCTCAACAATACGCATCAATCCGGATTTTGTCCGTCAAGGTAAGCAATTCATTTCGCCGTCGACGCAGGATCCCGAGATCAGCTCGTGTGGTTGCCGAGATAGCCATAGTTATCGCGGATAGCAACATGTCCTATCGCGGCTTCAAGGCCTGGAACGAGTTTTGTATGGACGGAACATCTCGTGTGGAGAGCTGCCGGCTGGCTTGACAGCTCTCTCCACACATCCCGATATCAAACCGTCTTGCGCAATCACATTGATGGATTCATATGCGTGCTGTTGCGCAGTTTCTTTTTGGATAAGAGTGACTGGCTGACATATTCTGTGTTCCCCACCACAGAACAAACAAAGACAACCATCTTGACTCACTTCGAAGTTCCGTCACTGCATCTTAGCGCGTAACCGAGGTCGAGGCTCCCATCCATCCATCCCACCTTCCATATAAGCAAACATAGGATCATTCTTCGAACACTTCTGTCTGCCAAACATGAGCACCACATCGACTCTCTCCGAAGCCGCAGCCGCTGCCCGTAATGCCGCTAAGGACGCACCACAGGCAATGAAGGCCGCCGCAGAGAACCCTAGAAAGGCCACCCAGGACTTCCTTCACACACCTCTGGTCCGTGCCGCCTTGCCCTTCGTCAACGGCGGTCTCGCCGGTATGGTGGCCACATCAGTCATCCAACCTGTCGACATGATCAAGGTCCGTCTGCAACTCGCTGGTGAAGGTATCAAGACTGGACCCAAGCCTTCACCACTCTCAGTCACTCGCGATATCCTTGCCAGTGGCAGAGTCCGCGATCTATACACTGGCCTCAGTGCAGGTCTTCTCAGACAGGCTGTCTACACCACCGCTCGTCTCGGCTTTTTTGACACATTCATGGGTACCTTGACAAAGAGAGCCAAGGACCAAGGCAAGCAGATTGGCTTTTCCGAGCGTGCACTGGCTGGTCTTTCCGCAGGCGGATTGGCAGCCATGGTCGGCAACCCAGCTGATCTTGCACTCATCCGCATGCAGAGCGATGGCTTGAAGCCTGCTGCCCAGCGTGCCAACTACAAGTCAGTCTTCGACGCCTTGACTCGTATCTCTCAAAAGGAGGGTGTCGCCGCTCTCTGGTCAGGCGCCGGACCTACCGTTGTTCGCGCCATGGCTCTCAACTTCGGACAACTCGCCTTCTTCTCGGAAGCCAAGAGCCAGCTCAAGGACACATCTTTGTCACCTCGCACACAGACATTGACCGCATCGGCCGCCGCTGGATTCTTTGCATCGTTCTTCAGTCTTCCCTTCGACTTTGTCAAGACCAGACTGCAGAAGCAGACCAAGGGACCCAATGGAGAGGTGCAGTACAAGGGCATGTTTGACTGCTTCAAGAAGGTCGCAGCTGAGGAGGGACCCTTGAGATTCTACAGAGGTTTCTCAACGTACTACGTACGCATTGCACCTCACGCGTAAGTTTACTCACCCATCTATAACGACAAGTGCTGACACGTACCACAGTATGGTGACACTCATCGTGGCCGACTACCTTGGCTTCCTCACCAAGTAAAGACGATTGACAGACGAGACAAGCAAAGAAGGAAAGGGGAGTGTGAATACCTAACAGACAGTAATACCCAGCATACGGAAGTCGAGTGCTTTTTCATGTAGTTACGAAGCGAGGCCAGGTAGCCTAGCCATGGACATTAAACCATTATATTCGAAAACGAGTTTCAACGATCTCGATGCGCATCGTGTTTGTGGCAGGCCATCCGGAGAATGGTATCGTCAAGCGATTCTGCCACGATTTGAGTAGCCAAGACGTGATTTTTGAACTCACCTAGAGGTTCAAGATGGGTTGTTTGTCATCGAGGACGAGTTTTAATATGTCGATGATGGAAAATGGAGAGAGTGGTGAGAGGAAGAGGCAATGGCTGAGACGATATGCAAGCACTCGGTCAGGGGAGGGTAAAGCATGAAGGTATTCGTGAGATCATCACGTGGGAGTGGTGTATATGCAATGCCACGAGTATCCTTGGTCTTGGCTCAATGAGTGCTCGAGAGGCACAACGATATGCTTGAAGAGGTGCCCAGAAAGCGTCTCCAAAAGCTCATCTCCAAAGGCCAATCTAGTAGAACAACACAGGTTGGGTGCCTCAAACTCCAGGATGAACATGAAGGAAGGCAGGAACGATGGAAGGGGAAGTGGGCTTCGGGAGAAGTGGAAGGAGTTGGGCTTGGCATTCGCGGGCGCGCGACCCGAACGCGTCTTCCTGAAATTCGACTTTGGGCAGCTTCCAATCTCATCTGTTGTATTTGCCCTCCAAACACACCGCATCATGTCACACAGAACGAGACATTCGACGGTGGCATCAACGCCCGCTCGCGGTACGGCTGGTCGCGCGAGCACACTCGGCTCAACACAACGACCAGGCACCAACGAGCTTCCACCTTACGAACCTCTACAACATCCTCTCAGCGTAGCCAGCCGCGACAAGCTGCGCGTACTCGCAAACCCCAACAAGTTCCAGGCAAACCACAACTTGCTAGCCGAAGTCATCTCCTGCTTGAGTGAAGCTGCCGCCGAGATCAACGAAGCTCTGAGCAGCAAGGAAAAGGCTCTGGAAAAGGCCCGCAAAGCTAGAAACGATGAGGACCCAGCTGCCAGCCAACGACGCGTGGAAGAGATGGAACAGGCACATGAGGAGCTACAAACAAAAGTGGACAACATGACTGCGCAAATGGACAAGGATGTTCGCAAGATGATTGATGTCGATAACACAATCGAAGAAATGCAACACACCCTCACAAACCTGATCAAAGACGTCTCGAATGCTGCAACTCAACGCACACAGCGATCCCAACGTGGTGTTGACGAAGAGGAATATCCAGACTTCGACCCCACCGATCCGACAAATGCCACCCAACGTCCCCTCGCCGTCTCGTCCCTCTTCACCGAACGTGTCTCTCGAGCTAGAGACCGCTACACAGGCCAAAACATGACCGAACGCTACTCCAAGAATAACCACTATGTTGGCTTCAAATCCATCGTCCACGATGTCCGCTACAACCAAAACGAAGACAACCCTCTCCCACCCGCCCACCTCTGGTTCCGCGAAGACCGACCTTCACATGGAGAAACGGCGCTAGGAGCCGAAGATTCCGACGACGATTTGCAAATCGCAAAAGAAACGATCAGCACGAAATGTCCTTTGACGCTTCAAGAATTCCGCGATCCGGTCACAAGTCGCAAATGCCCTCACTCGTTCGAACGCGAAGCAATTACTTCCATGATCGAAATGCCCAGCAATCCCATCCGCACCGAGGGCGTTAAGGCAGTCCAATGTCCAGTAGGAGGATGCCAAAGCATCCTCACCACATCCGACCTCCACAGCGACCCAGTACTCAAACGCAAAATCGCCAGATTACAAAAAGCAAACCGCGATGCAGAGGAAGATAGTGATGAGGAAGGAGGAAACAGACCACACAGTATCGCCAGTGATGACGACGACGCTATGGATGTTGATGCGGGGGAGACGCCGGTGCAGAGATTGAAGAAAGAGAGGTTGAGTGGTAGGATGAGTGCTTTGCCGCCGGCGTCTAGCCAGAGGAGGAGGGGAAGGAGTGAGGTTTTGACTTTGATGGATGATGATGAGAACGAATAGAGGGAGACTTGAAGCTTGGATGACCAGGCACCAAGCTTTCGCTAGCAGATATAAGCCCGTAGCAGTATGCATTCGCAAGTCTATCGAGGTCATTCAGACCGAAGCAAACGTTTCGATCTTCTATCACACGAAACTGTACTTGAACTGCCCACTCCTAGCTCACGTTCCGTCATCTTGACATTCTGCTCAATCCTGGTTGGATTCATGGTCCTGGTGTGCGGATTTTCACTCTTAGTATCACGCTTTCTATCAGTGTCTGGCATCGAGCTTTTCGTGTCCCGCGGTGCCATGGAACAATATTTCCTTGTTGAGATCTATTAGTTGTCGACATGGCTTGATAAGGCAGGGGTTCGGTACAGAGACATCGCAAGGTCAAGCATTGGTTGTTGTCATGCTGTGCGAAATTGGTTATGGACCTTCGATATGCGCAATATGTATGCATCAGATATGAGACCTCTATAACAACATAACAACATACCAAACTATTCTTTCTACAATCCCACAATCATAACCATTACCTTCCTTCCACTTCTTTTTCCGACCACATATATACTTCCGTCCCCTATCCTCCACTCAACAGAGCCCAAACTACAAAGCCCTAAACAAATCCCTCCAATCCCCTCTCGATCTCTTCGTCTGCTCCTGCACTCTTCCCTCTTCCAATCCCCTAGCAGCAACGCCCGTATCAACTCTCAACTCCGGCTTCCTCCTCTGGCTTTGACTTCTCTGCTGTTGTTGCTGTTGCTGTTGTCTTTCCTTCGCCATTTCCCTTCTCCATACTTCTGGTCCGCGGCTGGCACTTCTGCCTACCGTCTCCACACCGCGGTAATTCGTGTGCAGTGTAGCGTCGATATTTGCGAAACCTTGTTGTGCTCGGCGGGAAGATGGCGCAGGACGAGGGCCAAGCGGTTGACGGGGTTCGATGATGGGGAGGGTGGGTTCTTTTTCTGACTTGAGAGCTGTTTTGTTCGGATGAGAAGAAAAGCGGCCGGTCAGACGGCGGGAAGCGCGAGCGATGGATTTGCGGACGTTCCATTGGCGGCGTTTTGCTACGACGAAGAGGACGAGGAAGATTACTGTAGAGGTTGTCAGTGGTGATGCGGAGAAGAGGGAAAGAGGAGCAGGGATCTTACTGCCTAGGCCCACGCCGATGGAGACGACGCTGATGATTGCTGCGAAACCTCCTTTGCTGAGTTTGAAGCTTCCCGAGTCGCCTCCTGAGGCCCCGGCTGCGTTGTCCGCTGCAACATCTGCTGCTGCTGAGGCACTGCTTTGTGATCCGTAGGCTGAGGGAAAGGACGCTGCGACGGAAGTCTCGACAACTAATGATACAGAGGTGCTATGACTAGAGGAGCTTGAAGTCTGGCTGGTAGTGATGGGAATAGTGTAGACTTTGTTACTAGTCACGAACGCAGAGCTAGTTGTGGATGTCGTACTTGACGTTTTCGACGATGATGGGAACAGTCCTTTTGCTGTTGTCGAAGAAGCTCCAATATCTGAGCTTGTTGCCGCTGCTTCATCGCTGTAGGTCGAAGCTTGGATCAATGCCGTCTGTGTGCTTTTGACCTGCGCGGCGTTGGTATCAACAGGAGCAATGGCCTCGGTCGCTTGAGTCGAAACACTTGCATCGACGGTCGCTCTCGAGATGCTGGTTTGTGATATCGAAGTCGCTTGGGAGGAAACAATCGCAGCGAGCAATGTTGAGGGTACAGACGTCATGATTGAAGTTGAAGAGCCATAGATGACGGCCACGACAGTAGCTGGTGCTTCAGTAGGTGTAATCTGGGTATTGGTCGCCACGCCTGCATTTGAGCGGAGCTCAAGGCCGATCGGAAGAATCGTACTAGTACCAGTAATGATACTGCTGGGACTAGGCTTAGCGACAGATACTTCCACTGATGTGGGTGAATGGCTCGAATTCGTGTAGTTGGGTGAAGGAGCCGCTTCCGGCTGAGTCGTTGATGCCGAGGCAGATGAGAGCTCAACAGTAGACGAAGTGGTACTCGCTAGCACTGCGACAGTTGAATGTGCCAATGCTTCCGATTTGGCAGATGAGATGGCTGCTGCCAACTGCGACGATGACAGTTCAGCAGCATCCTCGGCAGCTTCGTCGACAAGCGACTGGGGAACATTCGTGATGGTTGACACCGACGTTCCGACTTTGCTAGCAAACACTGTAGCTTGGACTTGTGCCACAGTCTGTGTGACCTTGATGTGCATCGTGCTAGTTGACTCTCCCTCTGAGCGCAACTCGAGGTGACCGGTTTGTAGTGCTTGCCAAGGAACCGATTTCGTGATCAATGTGGCAGGGAGGTGTTCCATGTATACGGTTGATGTTCCCATACGAACTGCATAGATGGTACTGGCGGCGTTCGTGACGGTTCTGGTGATATGAATATGGCGAGTGCTGGTGACTGTCTCTTCTTCGGGAGCGAGAGGCTGCTGCCATAGGCCGGCTACGGCAGCGAAGGCAAAAGAAGGGAATCGCATGATTTCTTTTTTGTTTCCAGAAGTAATCGGACTTGGAAACCTCTCCAAAAGATGATGGTAGAGATCGAGGAAGGTGCAACGAGAATTAGAGATCCAGCTCAAACGAAAGAACAAAATAAACGCGACACAGAAACAGCAGAAGGAACAGACAGCGAAGGAGAATGGAATGCAGGAGCAAAACAAAAGACAGTACAAACCAGGAAGTCACGTCTCAACCTACCTATTTCATGGTCCAACTTGTGACTGCTTACGCGCCGAAGCCCATGTCGAAAGCCCGTGCCACATGTTGTGCGCCTCGCATCTTGCATGCGCGCCAATCACTTATTTTGTTATCCACACAGCATATACGGAGTGCTGATGATGACCTTGTTCTTGATCTTAACCGCCCACTGGGTTTGTTGATGGAGCCAAAAAAGTCCTAAGCTTAATTGGCAGGCGGCTGTCGAGACGATGATGCTGCTTGTGATTGGTTGGACAGATGTGGCGTGCATTTCAAGACGAGAAACAGTTGCTACAATACTCGGCCATGTGTGACAAGTACATCGACCATCTGCAGTCACCAAGATATTCAGATGGTTGCACTTCCGTGACTTGTGGTGACATAGGCACGATAGCAATCACGGTGGGCGGATTGACTGGAAAAAGGAGTACTTGTCACGGAAAAAACTCGGCACATCTCACGAAGCTTCCGACAACATCTAATGGCCGCGACCTTCTTACACCTTGTGCAAAACCACAAACAATTCGATACTAGATTATCCTCTACAAACCTCTTTCTCTACCTGTTCAGATCTATGAACTCAGCATCATAGTAAGCGTCGTCCTCGTCTATCTGATCATCTCCCACGCCCATTGCATTCCATTTTGCTCTATCGTCACTCATGCGTTGTAATGCTGGGGGCGTAGCTGTGCGTGTATCCCTCATGCCTTTGCTGCTAAGCGCGCCCTCCCTGGCTAACTGTTCTCTGAATTTGAAAGCCTCAAGAAGACGAGCGTAGCTTCCGTCCTTGAGCATAGCAAGCGCATCCTCGAACTCGTCGAATTTACCAACGGTCACGGGCCGTGAAAGATCAGCAAAAGAGCCCGCTTCCAGGCCGTAAGTACCAGGATGCTTTAACATGATCAGTGGTGGCCCGTTGTGCAGTGCTAGGCCATAGTTCTTCCATGCGCTGCCCTCGTTATCGTCACGCCTGATCGGCATATACTCTTGACGTTTAGCGGGTGCGAGATGCTGCAATTTAAGACCTGACTCGGATTTTTTCGTCTCCGGATTTTTTGCCTTTAGTGTGAAAAGTGGCACACAGGTCATCTCACTGTTATGATGCCAGAGTATAATCATGGGCCTCCACTTTGCTATCACCGGGCCTCGAGGATATATGCGTACGAGGTTGCTGGGATATTCTAGCTTGAGGTCGTTGTTGGGAACTGCGTGTAGAGCCCGGATCACTGTTCCCGGGGCCAACCACTCCCGGAGGTGCACTTGTTTGATCGCCCACGCTCCAACTTGTCTCGTGGGTTTGCCCGGCTCGGTTTCTTCTTCCAGAAGGACCCTTGAGACAATCCCATGGCCGAACGGTTCATGAGCGTGGCTTCTGTCGACAATGATGTTTCTATGGGCTTGCATAGGTACTTGTTTGGCCTTTCGCCCGTACACCTCAGGATCCTCAGGGTACGCATTGAAAGCAGGAGAGCGCTGAAGGTGTTCTGGTTCATCGTCTTCTTCCATGTCTCCGGGCACCAGCGGGTAGTCGGCCTTCAAAATTAGTGCCTCCTTCATTTTTTTAAGCCTTTCGTCCACCACGCGAAGTCTCTTCTCTTCGACTTGCACCCGTTCCTTCTCAAGTCCAATCTGCGTTCTGGGCGACACAATAGCCTTACCGCATATCTTCTGGATGTCCTCCGTTGTTTTCCCCGGGATGAGATCGGCTAACATTTTCGATTTAGGTGAAAGAGGCGGCGATCTCCTCGGAGAACTTGATTTCCGACTTCCAGATGGGCTTGTTTTGCCCTTCTCTACGCAACCGGATGATTTCCTGATCGGCATAATAATTTTGCCATTGTCATCCATCTTGTGCTTTCGTACAACTGGATCCTCGTGGTTCTTGAGGCCTCGCATAGCTGCCTTTGCCCCAGGGCCGTGCTTACGCTTTCCCAATACCATGATCTGATGTGAGTAGTTTATAAGAAAAAGAAAGAGACTGTAATGTCGATATTCTTCTGCGACAAGAGAATAGGGTTCCAAAAATCTTGCCAACTTCGAGGCCACTTATAATAAGGCCTACCAAATTTTTGACCGGATGCGGAATACATCTCTTTGTTGAGAATCGCTGCAAAAGGGCGACAGACATCTTGGTGGGTTGATTCGTAGACAAAGCCTAGACTCGACGGTCTTTGTTGACCTCTCCAGCGAGCATGATGTAACATTTGGCCTCGCAATCAAAGAAGTGTTACACATGATCGGTTTTGATTTCTTCTTGTTAATTTTTGAATCATCGCCCTTTGAACTCATCCCATGCAACCATCGAGTCTCTATAGTAAATTAGTAATCATCTCCCAGCAGTATTCGCAACCTAACTTCGGCCTGTCTACTGCTCATATTTGTTGTACCATCGGATCATGGATGCTCAATTCACGAAGTTGCCGGACTAGAGACCAAGTCAACAATCTATCGGACTATTGTAAGGCAGGTGGGCTTCAGGATGTGTCCAGTTCCTCGTGCTGAGTCTCCGTGCAAAGTTTTGTTCGACAGACTACAAGTGCTTCCTTGGCATGTTGTGATGTTCGTTGTTCATCTTGCTTGTATGGTTCTAGGTCTGATGGGTAGATGAGTGTGACAAAACATACTGCTCAATTCGTTTGTTGACAGATTGGACCAAGAACACTTCTCAACGTAGGCGTTTTTAAATTTTGTCACTGTTACCAGACCGACCGTTTCCGATTCTCGTTCGTCAATTTTTATGATGAGGAGGAAGCTCTTAGAGGTCGATTTGTAGCCCGAAGACAACAAAAATGGTCCTGACAAGACAGTGTCTCATCGCTTATCTGTCTTGGTACGGGAGAACTTGAATCCCCCAAGAAGATATGTTAAACCGAGTATAAAGTGAAGCTGAGTCTTTCCTCGGAAAAAAGCACTTCCAGATTCATTCACTTACTGATCGAGGAATCTAGTCATATGATGAAGCCAAGTTGGCTCTTTCGCAAGAAGATCGGAGCTCTGGCCCAATTGGGTAACCCTCATCAACTTCCAAAAACCTCCCCAAATCTGAGCATAAATAGAATCCAGAGGTTGTGAGTTCGACTCACACCTTGGTTGGTCGCGTTGACGATTTGGTCGAAAAGATGTTTTCCCAAGTTAAGTCTTGGTTTTTTTTGCTATTTTGTATATTTAGTGTGGGTGAATATGAAGACACCCCCATTGCTGCGTTTTGCTGACTTAAGAGTTGTTCATGGATTCTGGTTTGCGAATCAGAAATTTAGTAGAATTTTTTACCGGGTACATTGCATTGATAAAAAAAAAAAAACAGTATCTCGACGCCGTACATAGTTGAAAGCAGAATCACGACTTGACATCACCATGTCAGAGCGACCACGATACACCAACATTGGTTTCTAGACCCGTGTGAAGCGTATCTTCTCCATCCTCGCTGTCTTGTCGTCTCTATGCCTTACTTTGGGCTTAGGGATATGGGCTTCTTGTGGTTCATAAAGTTCTGTCAAAGTGGCTGTGCTAAACCTGTCAAAGGCCCCGATCCTGTACTCCATCTCTTTCACTTCGAGCAGATCGATTAGCTTCGAGAACTCGCCGCCGTCAATGTGACCGACATCGTCGATGATCTTTTCGAACTTTGAAACCCAGTGAGGGCGAGAAAGGTCGGCATAACAGTTGGGTTCCAGTTGATATGCTTGATTCGTTTTCATCAAGAGCGGCATACCTGCCCAAGGCGTGTTCCCCTGCCAAGTCGCATTGGTGGTGATGCTCACGAATTCGTTTATTCTGTCCTCGTGCATTTGGGCTTCCTTGAGGGTGTACAGCGGAACCGCAGCCACACCATTGAAGGTCCGCCAAACCACAATCATCTGAAGAGAACAGCGTCAGTGAAGTTTTGGAGAGTAGTATATGATATTGATACTTACATAACGAAACTTAGCACCAATAGCCCCGGCTAGCTTCGTATGTCCGATATCGCGATCACGAGGGTGGACCTCCAGATTTGTCTGTGGGTAAGCATCCACCACTTTGATAATTCTCCCTGGATGTAGGTTTTCAAGATTGACGTTGAGGGCTTTTTCAGCATACGGCCTGATCACATTTTTTCTTTCGTTGTCGTAGAGGACGTGTCTTTCAATTTTTACGCCATTTAGGGTTTGCTCTTGAACTCGGACGTCTTGATGGGGAGGCAGGTTCTGAAGGCGCCTAGATCTCCGGAATTCGGGCTCGGGTGGTACTGTCTCGGTTGTTGCGGTAGGGGCAGCCATGATTGCAAGGTTGTAGTAAGTCTGTACGAGGTAACGTCAATGCGGCGGACATTCCAGCTTTTCAATCGACCATTAGGTCTGACCTTCGAGGATGATTGGTCTTTGTGTCTTTGTCCCCTTACATCCTCTGGCCATTTCCGGACGAATTGAGCTTATAAGAGACTAAGAGATTGGCTCTTTGTACCGTGAATTTTGACTCCGTACACCTTCATGAAATCAAAGGGCTGGACAAAGCAGTGGTTGCTCGGCTGATGTTGCTCTAGAACTCGAGAACACTAATCACGAGGAAAAAGAAGAGCGCAGAAAGAACTTTGAGGTCTCGAAGCAGGCATGCCCTCGGTCCCAGAGATCTTTGAAAACATTTGTAAGACGTGTTATATACAAAATAAGGTGAAACAACCTGCAAGAGGCAAAAGAACTGGATTGTCATTTGTCGAAATCTGGCTTGACGAGAGGGAAGAAAAAGCTAGCCGTGAAGTGTCCATCTCATCTGAGCGAAGGAATTCATGGTTGATTGAAGACGTGTGTTGTTAAGCCTCTGTCCAGGAGTAGGCTGCCAGCTGTGCAGCGCATGTTTATTATACGTGCTACCGTAGAGCGCGAAAGCTTGGTTTCTGAGCTCATCTTCCTTGTATTGCAACAAATCCATCAACCTGCAATATTCGCCACCACTCATGTAGCCGACATCGCAGATCCTAGACTCTAGTTGGACGTGGATGGGTTCAGTCAAATGTATGAAAGAGTTATGGGCGTATTGCGTATTATGTATGGTCATGCGTAGGGGGAGACCAGCCCACCTAGTATTGCCTTGCCATGTGAGGTTGTGGCTGATGCTGACCATTTCAGCCCACCTCGCTGGTGGAAGGGGTGTGCTGCTTTGGTGCGTGTACATTGGCAAGCACAACAAGCCCGTAAATGTTTCGTGCAAGACTACCATGACTCTCATCTTTGCGGCGACAGGGCTTTGATGGGTTGTGGCAACATCCTGATCGTTAAAGGCTCTGTCGAGGACAGTTTGAGGATGGGCATGTACAGCCAGAATGATTTGTCCAGGGAAGAAATGCTGTCTCTGATTTCTTCTGTCTACCCGATAAGCCCATTCACCGAGATCTTCTCGTTTAGCCAGGTTGTATTTGATTTTCTTTTTGACGTTGACATTCATATAATGAATGTATTGCCTTGCTTCGTACAGGGTGAATTCGTCGCTTGGGGGCAAGCCTCTCAGTCGACGAGACACTCGTGGACCAGGTGGTACACTCGGAGCACGTCTCGGAGGCATGGTTAATTATTATTGATTCCAAGGTAGGGTTGATAATGTACAGGATCGGAAGAAAAGTTTTTGCTGTTTTTGGTTTTTTTGTAGGACAGTCCCTAACCACAACATCTTCCGGAAAAAGACAAAAGTTCTTTGAGGTTGATTGTGGGTCTTTGTTTCATGAAGATTGCCAGATACCATATCCGGTTTTTCTTGTCATCTTTGTTCAGAAAGCTCAATGCCGATTGATGATTCCCCTTTCATCTGCGTCGTCTGGACTTTGGGGTGTCGGGTTAGCAGGTCCTCTGATAGTTGGACTCTCGCTTTTCCAATATTCGAACTTCCCTACTGTGCGAACGCCTAGTCTTTTCAACGGGAAGAAATTCGAGCTACCGTAACGATCGACTTCATCCCAGAAGTCTAGAGTGAAGAAGTTTTGTATGAAACTCATCTCCACTGCATACTCGCGTGGGACGTTACCACTCCCCCATTTTTTGTGGCTCATTAGTGCTTCTCTGTTGTCTTCTTCATCCTCAGGTTCAGGCCATTGGTAAGTTGACAGGATCTGTAAACTGTCAGCGTGCTGAGAGTAAGTATCATTAGAAGAGAAACCCACATATGGAAAACCTCTATCTGTAGTCGGACCTTCGATGACACCTGAGTACATGAGTTGCTCCCATTGAAATCCCAATTCTGCATGTCTAGTATCTCTGTAGTATGGTTCGGCATGTGGAAAATATCGACAGCGCCATAATGCGTGCATGACTCCATGAACCATTGTTGTGGCGAGATTGAACTTGACTCTCAACCTGGCCGATTCTTCGTCGCTGCCAGGAGTCCAATCGATCGCATCTTGGACAGGTGAGACTTCTCTGCATATGATGTTGATATGTTCCTCGTCCAAGACGATCTCCGGTGACTTCTTGTCGCCTGTTGTGTATCCGTGAACCTGCTTGTCGCCAGTCATATCTTTCTCAGTCCACATGATCTTATTTCCAAGCTCGTAGAGATCCTTCCACACCTTTTGTCTTTCGACCTGACTGGGGTTGTGTTTTCTTTCGAACCAGTATACCTCACCACCTAATCTTTTAAGGGTCTTCGCCGTAATACTGATCTTTTTATGCGAGTGGACGTCGAGCATACCTACGATATACCCAATCATATGTTCGCTCTCGAGCAGAAGTGTAGCCAGTTGTAGGACTGGTTTCAGCCTTTCCCAGTATTCATTCGTTGTCGTCGTACATAGTAGGTCAGTCGAGTTCCAGTTGTCTCGACGAAAGATGGGATGTATTCGATGGAACTCGTGCAGCTTTCCGACCTTCGACTTCTTTTCTAATGTGAATGGTTCTTCAATGCTATAACATAGCCCTTTGGCAACATCCAGTTTGGCGCGCCACCTTGCTGCTTCCAACATTCGTCGACGAGTGTAGCCAAAAGCTTTGTCGACACATATTGTCTCGAGGTTGACGTACCCGTAGTCGTCGAGTTTGTTCAGACTGATCTCCCTCAGCAACGGATTGTTTTCGTGCCATTGATTTCGAGCATTGCCACTTTTACCACCATTGACCGACGCGTCCGAGGACGAGCTCGAGTCGTCCAGTTCCATATCTTCAGCTTCTTCCATATCAGTATCAGAGCCTGCAGCAGAGCCAAGAAATTCCGCATCGAGAGCACTCAGACCTCCGCGGTCGTTGTTTCGTTTGCTGTCCATGGAGTCGTCCGAGTCACCAGTCGTGGCCGAAATCTACAGAAATGATATAGACCTTGTTCAATTGTATCCCAGTCGAGGATTCTGATGGAGAGACAACTCTGAATCCGGTCATAGACAATGAAACCCCTATCATCGAAAGACTGGCATGTGATGATGGAGAAGCTGCCATGAAGCAATTCTTTGTTCATCGTGCCTGCCAAAACTTTGACTCAAGATTTGCAAGAAAAACACCGCTTGCCATCAGGAGTCGTGATCACCTCAAGTATTGTAAAGGCTGTTTTTCAAGAGATGAAGAGTGGGTTCCGATGGATTTTCGAGAAGCGCTGCGATGTACTCAAGTCAGACCATAAATAGAGAACGCAAGCACGGGCTGCGCAGCTTCACTTACCGCGAGCTGAAGATGAAGTGGTTTCTAGATTTGAGACTGCCGAAGCCGCGAACTGAATCGGACTGGAAGACAGTCACAATAACACCTCCATTTCTTCACACGTGCCAGTGAAACGCAGCTCTGGATGCATTTCTTTCCCGGTCACATTTCTTCTTGACTGGGTCGGCAATCAACTTCGACTTCCTCTTCAACATCAACCTCGCACCTCACAATCACGTTCAAATCAACCATCTTACATCACACAATGAGCGCAGCATTGCTTTCGGAGAAGTCTTTGGCTTCAACTATGGCCAAGTGAGCTTTGTCGCTTTCAACTCTGAACCTGGCTGACAATCTTGTAGACTACAAGAGAGCGGCGCATACTCGGACTTCCAGATCGTGTGTGGCTCAGACACATACCACGTCCACAAAGCCATCATCTGCCCTCAGTCAGAGTTCTTCCGCGCCGCGTGTCGCCCACATGCATTCCGAGAGGGGGAAACCAATGTCATCAAGATCTCTGCTGGTCCAGGTCGGGACATTGCCTTCTATTCCCAGCCTCTCTATGAGAGTGATTTTGATTGGGACTTGGATGTCGAGACCACTGCAACCGTCAACCTCATGGTCTGCTATCTCTATCGCCACGATTACCTCGAGGAGGAGACTACAGAAGCCCTCAAAAAGAAGTTGACTTTATGCGGCACCAGCAACCGCAAGGGACTCCTCGCTGAGCACGCCAGAATGTATGCAATGGGCGATAAGTACGGCATCTCTGGGCTCAAAGCACTAGCAGTTGCTAAGTTCAAAGATCTCTTCATCCATTATCATGACGGCCTGGCTGCAGCGCTCATCATTGCTTTCAAAGGAACCCCAGATACAGACAGAGAGTTGCGAGAGCTGGTGTTTATGAAGCTTCATCCATACCGCAAAGCATATAAGGAGAATGCAGAGGTACAAGCAGTCATCTCACGGATTCCTGATCTTTGTTATGGTCTGTACCGCAAGCTGTTAGCGGAGTACTGAGAACACACGAAGGAGACGTCCGACATCGAGTAGCATTAAGGACGCAAGAGCGGCTCCAACGATGGCAGATGGAGGGAATAGCACTTGGCCCTATACAGAGATAACAACAGGTCTATACAGACAAAACAACGAGTCTGTTTTCGAGTACCTGATTGTATCCATGCTACAGACCTCTGGTGCTCAACCACAGCTATCAAGCCTATGGTGCATTATTCCTACCATCGCGTCTTTCACGAGAAAGAAGGCTACACGAGAAGCGAGATCAATCTTCTCCTGGTCTCAAAGAAATCATCGTAAACTCGAGAAGTGAAGTGGTATTTCGAGAGGCAAGTCTAGCCAAGAGTTTCCCCAGATTCATCCCACTCTGTGACTCCAGCGTTGATGACTCCCGCGCGGCCAAAAAAGTTGAATAGCATTCCGCGATCACCGTCTTGGACACACGACCGGAAACACTAACAATATGGCGGTCAACTTTCCCAAGGAAGAGGAGCGCATCCTCGCTCAGTGGACCGTATGCGCACTCGCCTCCAACGCGCTCTTGACAAGCACATACTAACACCCAATCGCAGGAGATCGATGCTTTCCAGAGACAACTCGAACTGTCGGCGCAAAAGAAGCCATACACCTTCTACGATGGTCCTCCGTTCGCTACCGGCACACCTCATTATGGTCACTTGCTCGCTTCAACCATCAAGGACATTATCCCCCGCTACTGGTCCATGAAGGGCCACCATGTCGAGCGTCGTTTCGGCTGGGACACCCACGGTCCGTTCATGCGCAATCGCCTCCAATAAGCAGCTCGCTCTGACAGAGTCTAGGTGTGCCCATCGAGCAGATCATCGATAACCAGCTCCAGGAAGAGCTCGGCGTGCGCGGTCGCAAGGCCGTTGAGCAGATTGGTATCGCCGAATACAACCGCAGATGTCGCGAGGTCGTCATGACATACGCCCAAGAGTGGAGGAGAGTTGTCGGTCGTCTGGGAAGATGGATCGACTTTGACAACGACTACAAGGTGAGGAGCAGGAACATTCACGGACAAACGAACAAGCGCTGACAAGGCGCAGACCATGAACCCCACCTTCATGGAGTCGTGCTGGTGGGTCTTCAAGCAGCTCTACGAGAAGGACCTCGTCTACCACGGTGCAAAGGTCTTGCCCTACTCGACCGCCCTCAGCACTCCTCTCAGCAAGAGTGAGGCCCAAGAAGACTACCGTGATGTCTCCGACCCTGCCATTGTCGTCAACTTCCCCATCCTCGGCCGCGAGAACGAATACTTCCTGGCCTGGACCACCACTCCCTGGACTCTCCCCTCCCACACCGGTCTCTGTGTGCATCCCGACTTCGAATACATCAAGATCCACGATCAAGAGTCGGACAAGAAGTACATCCTCCTCGAGGTTGGTCTGAAGATGCTGTACAAGGACCCCAAGAAGGCAAAGTACTCGGTACTGGAGAAGATGAAGGGCTCAGACTTGCTCGGTGTCGAATACGAGCCTCCGTTCGACTACTTCAAGGAGGAGTTCAAGGGTGTTGGTTTCAAGGTTCTCAACGACACATACGTCAAGGTCGACGAGGGTGTCGGTATCGTCCACCAGTCTCCGGCATTTGGTGAGGACGATTACCAAGTCGCCTGGAAGGCTGGCGTCATCAGCGATAAGCGCCCCCCTCCCAACCCTCTGGACCCCTCAGGACACTTCACCTCTGAAGTCCGCGACTTCGAGGGTCAGCACGTCAAGGCTGCCGACAAGGACATCATCAAGTATCTCGAGAAGGCAGGCCGTCTAGTCAAGAAGAGCCAGATTGTCCATAGATACCCTCACTGCCCTCGCTCAAAGACTCCCCTTATCCAGCGGGCTGTCCCCTCGTGGTTCATCAAGGTTGAGCACGTTGTTCCCAAGCTCCTCGAAAACTTGGAGAAGACTCACTGGGTTCCTGGCTTCGTCAAAGAGGGTCGCTTCCACAACTGGCTTGCTTCTGCTAGAGACTGGAACGTGTCAAGAAACCGTTTCTGGGGTACTCCCATTCCTCTCTGGGTCAGCAGCGACTTCAAGGAGGTTGTTTGTATTGGCAGCATTGCTGAGTTGAAGGAGTTGAGTGGCTACACTGGCGAGCTCAACGACCTTCACAGAGACACCGTTGACGGCATCACCATCCCTAGCAAGCAGGGCAAGGGCGAACTCCGCCGCATCGAGGAGGTCTTTGACTGTTGGTTCGAGTCAGGCAGCATGCCTTACGCCTCTCAGCACTACCCCTTCGAGAACAAGGATACCTTCCACGACAAGTTCCCCGGTGACTTCATTGCAGAGGGTCTTGACCAGACTCGTGGTTGGTTCTATACCATGTCCCTGCTTGGTACCTTCCTCTTCGACACATTCCCCTACAAGAACTGTGTCGTCAACGGTATCGTCCTTGCTGAGGACGGTAAGAAGATGTCAAAATCGCTGAAGAACTACCCCGATCCTAACCTTATCATGGACAAGTACGGCTCTGATCCTCTGCGTCTGTACATGATCAACTCCCCCGTTGTCCGTGCCGAGCCTCTTCGTTTCCAAGAGCAAGGTGTCAAGCAGATTGTCTCAAGTGTCATCCTTCCTCTGTGGAACAGCTACAACTTCTTCGAGCAGCAGGTTGCCCTGCTCAAGAAGCAATCTGACATTGACTTCATGTACGACACATCACTCGAGACCACCAACACCAACGTCATGGACAAGTGGATCCTCGCTTCATGTCAGTCTCTGCTCAAGTTCGTTAACAACGAGATGTCAGTGTACCGTCTCTACACTGTCGTCCCTCGTCTGCTCGAGCTTATCGACAACACTACCAACTGGTACATTCGTTTCAACCGCAGACGTCTGAAGGGTGAGGCCGGTCAGGACGACGCACTCCACGCTCTCAACACTCTCTTCGAGGTCATCTACACCATGGTTAGAGGTCTCGCACCTTTCATCCCCTTCATCACCGACAACATCTACCAGCGCATCTCCAAGCACATTCCCAAGGAGTTGCACTACGAAGACATGCGTTCGGTTCACTTCTTGCCTTACCCTGAGGTCCGTGAGGAGCTGTTCGATGAGGTCGTTGAGAGACGTGTCAAGCGCATGCAAGTCGTTATTGAGCAAGGTCGTCTCTGCCGTGAGAGAAGAACCGTCTCGCTTAAGACCCCTCTCAAGTCATTGGTCGTCATCCACTCCGACCCTCAATATCTTGAGGACGTCAAGTCTCTCGAGTCATACATTGTCGAGGAGCTCAACATCCGTGATCTCATCCTCAGCTCTGATGAGGAGAAGTACCAAGTACAATACTCTGCCCTTGCCGACGTCAAGTCATTGGGCATCAAGTTCAAGAAGGACGCCGCCAAGGTCAAGAAGGCCATCCCCAACCTCTCATCCACCGACATCAAGTCATTCATGTCAAGTGGCGAGATCACCATCGAGGGTTGCCACCTCGTCGCAGAGGATCTCAGAGTACAGCGTGGCATCGCACAAACACCCGAGACCAAGCATCTCGAGGTCTCAGTTGACGACAACTGCCTCGTCATCCTCGACAGCTTTGCATACCCCGAGCTCGCACAGGAAGGTATGGCCAGAGAGTTCGTCAACAGAGTGCAGCGTCTGCGCAAGAGCGCTGGCCTCGTACCTACAGATGACGTGCGCATGGTGTACAAGGTTGTCAAGGACGACAACAACGAGGTTGACAGCATGTTCAAGGAGCAAAAGCCCCTGTTCGACAAGGCTATCCAAGGTGAGATTCAACGCGAGGACTCTGCCACCGAGGGAGCTTTGGCCGAAGAGGATGCCAACGTTAGAGATGTGCTTGTCAAGTTGATGCTTTTCAAGCTATGATAGATGTCTAAAAAGGATGAGAGATTTTCTGGTCTTTTAGAAATGTTTGAGATATGAGAATTAAGACAAAAGCTGATTTCAATTGATTTTCATTCGTGTTCGTTATGCTACTATCGCTTTCTGCCTGCCGCTGCCTATGAAATGCATGTTAGTCTTGGCTCTCATGAAACTCTCGATGGAAAATGTACCAGATAGCAGTTCTTCAATTGCATGAATTCCTTCGCACACATGTCCTTGCGGACATTTTGGTATTCGGCGGCGACACATTTGCCATATGCAGCTCCCTGGGTTTCTTATTAGTATTGCGTAGTAGTTGCGTAGTAGGACCCAATCAAGAGAGGACATACCTCAAGAGTGCATTTTGAGGTGGCAGTAATGAGCTTCTCAAGCGGCTTTGCTCGTGGTGTCGACATGATTGCGTTGTGAGGAATTGGTTTGTAGAACAATACTCGAAGGCGTTGGTAGAGGGAGTTGCAATTGGCGATGTCATTGATTCAGAGGTGCAAAGGCGGTGATCGGAAGCAACCGAGGGCAGATCTGCATGTGAAAGCCGCCCTGCGCTGCGCTGACCAGTCGCGTTGAATGTGTGCACTTTCCTGCGACAACAACAACAAGAGTTGCGCCCGTATACGGCTCCATTCTTTTTTGAGACGACGAAAACATGATACCAAATTCCAGCATTGCATGATTTATCGACACGAATTCACGAAAAATAAGAACGCGCGAATGCCGTCTCCGCCATCAATACAGCGACGGTATAGACGACCGAAACGAAACGCGTCAATAGACGGATCTTTACACGAGCCGAATGCCAGACTCGTCGGGGATTGAGGAGTTGCCGCCTTTGAGTGACCGAGGTGAGTTTGTTCCTTGTCTCTGTCTTTTCAATTGGTGTAATCAACGAGACTGACTGCCTTGCGCAGATATCAACATCCTCTTTCAGATCGTATCCGACGCGCAACAATCGCCAAATCCTCCCTTCCGAGCACTTTTCGCAGCATATGACAAAGTCCTTGCACAACATGGCATTGCGCAGGAACACGATGGACGCTTCTTCCGCTACCTTTTGCGCTTGGGCGAGGGCCGCGCTCACAATTCTCGTTCCTTGATGTCCAAGTTGCGCAAGTTGCTCGCCAAATTCGACATACACATCGTCGTACAAGATGATCAAGACTTCGAAGATGATGAAGGTGTGGATTTGTCTCCAGCCGACGACCGACCAGTGCAAGAGCTAGGAACTGGCAGCGGAAGAAGAAGTCGCAGGGCGAGCTTCAATGACACAGGACTCGATGAGACTTGGCTTAGTGTGGGACGATTGGAGCCTGCTCAATCAGGACACAATCCACGCAACTCACTCGATGACCTTTCGCGCAGCCAGAGGCCCTCGATCAATGCGCCGCCCGCCTTGAATGCATCGTCCTCTCGAGGCAGGGTGCATGTACAACCTCAATCACACCCTCGAAGGAGTCACTCCCTGTCAACTCAAGACAGTGTCAGGGCTTCGCGCCCGCCGCCACCAGAGCCTTGGGCTCGCCCTCAACCCCCACTCGACGACCAGAACGGCGCGACCGACGATGATACCGAGTCCGACTTTCCTAGCTCTCCGCCTGTTTTGTCGCCAAACTACCAGTCCCCGATCCATGAATTTCTCGAAGAAGAGATGGAAGACGAAGCGGATTCTTTCCTCTACATGTCACAAGTAAAGACTGCTCGGCGATGCCTACACCGCTTACATCAAGAGTCCTCCCGAAACCGTCACTTAGCCATTGTTGCCCAGAATCACGATGAGCGCCTTCTCAAAGCCCAAGCTTTTAGCATTTGGGCCGCAAAACTATCCGAGATCCGTCAAGCTGCTGAGACAGAACAATTCTTTGAGCAGTATGAGAAAAGGGCTACCAGGGCACGAGACCTCTTTTTGTTGAACAAAGCCTTCACGCACTGGGCTCAGTCCACAAGTGACGAGATTGCCAGAACATCTATTGCTAGAAGACACATTTTGCGCACTCGCTACTTCAACGCTTGGCGCGATATCACTGCTGTCAATGATCTCAAGTGTCGACGTTTGGGCTTGCGAAAATGGTTCTCGGTCTGGAGAACAAACGCAGCTCGCAAAGCCATTGACAACGAGCGGGCTGTTGCGATATACGAAGAGAATTTGGTCCGAAAAACTTGGTGGAAATGGTTTTGGGCTTTCTGCGAACGCAAGGCTCCCATTTGGCGTGATTATCGTCTTAAGCAGTCTTGCTTTCACCGTTTGACAGGTGCTGTTGGGCGTCTCCGACAACATCACGCTTCTGCTGAACATACACGTGACGCCAGTCTGCTCAGGAAGACCTTTGGTATAATGGTTGCCCGTCGAAATGCGATTCAATCAATGAACCAGATCGCAGAAGAGCAACACCAGACAAATGTGGTAGGCAAGTGCTTCCACCACCTGGTAAAGGAGTCCAAGTTGGGACACGCATCGAAAGAAATCACCACTGTTGTGTCAAGGCGGCTTCTTACCACAGCTGTTTCTGTCTGGCGCACGAATGCCCAACTTTCCCAACAAGCCACTGCTGCAGATCGGCAACGCATCTTGCAAAATGTATGGAGGAACTGGAACGACAACCTTCGAGCTCGTGCACTTGCTTCGAAGATCGACGATCGGGTTGTGCTCGAGAATTTGTACAAATGGGTCTTGCATTCTCGACTCGCCCTCTTCCGCCGTGTTATGGACAACAGACTGCAAGAACGTGCACTGCAAACTCTAAGTCTGAGGTTGTCCGAGCAGCGTTTCCACCTCGAAGAAGCCGCAATGATCTTCCACGAACACAAGCGTAGACGCATGATGGCTTCTGTGATGCTTCGATTCCACGGCATCTCTAGGGCTGACGAGATGATGGAGCGACAAGCACTGGAGTTCAAGAACACTCGTGTCATGAATGCCGTTCTTCCATACTGGGTACACCGAACACAACACTTGATGAAGTTGAATCGCTGGTCAAATGATGCTAGGTTCTACTGTTTAGCCAGCAGCACGCTCAAGAAGTGGAAGGAAGCTACAGCCGAAGCCCAACGAAACAAACGCAGAGATGCCTATGTTGAGATGAGAAGTCGTATCAAGCTTCGCATGGTTCGCAACAGCCTGGCTGCTTGGAGAGAAAGGACAGATATCGTCAAACAGCTTGATGAAGTTGCTATTGATCGTGCTAATAATCGTCACATCAACGCTGGCACTGCCATCTTCAACTTGTGGCGCGACAGAACTCAGCAGAACAACCAGTTGACCATACAAGCCGAAGAGTTCTCTGCGCGTGTTCTCTTCCTCCGCACTGTTGCCACCCTTGTGTCGAAGGGCCAAGAAGTCTTGCTTCATCACGCTCAAGCTCTTACGCTACGTTCTCAAACCATTGATCTGCTCGCAACAGAAACACTCAAGAAGCTCAAATGGGCACTGTTCTGCCATCGACGCAGTCTTGACTCGGCAGCAGCACTTGAACAGCGCAACGCTCAACAACATCGTAGGAATATGTTGAGGTATTGGGCAGAGCAGGCTTCAAGAAGGAGAGCAGCGAGGACATTGCCACTAGCCCTGGATCCTCAGCAGGACGACCTACCCGCATCTCCCACAAG